>Ga0306898_1000229_pt1 | contig 23190 bp, 24 predicted proteins | sample AntRauMFilla1564_FD_190424 | JGI IMG/M metagenome (GOLD analysis project Ga0306898, IMG submission 190424) | Saline lake microbial communities from Rauer Islands, Antarctica - Metagenome Filla 1 #564 (v2) (version 2) | ecosystem: Environmental > Aquatic > Non-marine Saline and Alkaline > Saline ...
GACAACCTGTACTGAAGCTGTAAGCTTCGAACCCTCCCGTCGACACAAAGAAAATCCCCGCTCGGGGATTTTTGTTATATACTCTACACACATGGATTATGTAACAATCTTAGGTCTTGTTGGAGCGGGAAGTATTTTAGTAGCTTTTATAATGAATCAATTTGGTAAGTGGTCTAAAGACACCCTGGTCTACGACGCAGTCAATGCGATAGGTGCTTTTATTCTGATTATCTACGCGTATCTTATTACCAGCTATCCGTTTATGGTACTTAACGCTGTCTGGTTCTTAGTTGCATTCAAGGACGTGGTGGTGAGCATAAGAAAATAAGACCCTGATATATTTTTTACGTCCACTGGGAACATAAAAGCCGCACTTAAATGAGTGCGACTTTTCTTAACTGCGCGGCCGAAGGGACTCGAAACTTACAGTTTCAGTACACCTTTTGGATATTTTTTCATTTTATTCAAATCCACCTCAAAAGCTTTTCGAATCCCTACGAAAATATGTCCCACATATTGTCTCCTCTCGCACAAAAAAAGCCAGCAGACGCTGACTTATTTATTGCGCGGCCGAAGGGACTCGAACCCTCAACCTCCCGCGTGACAGGCGGGTGCTCTAACCAGTTGAGCTACGGCCGCAAATGAAGAAAATATAGAAGCTTACTTATATAGTTTCCAAATGTAGCGTACGCAAGCTTTTGCGTACGGCTGCAAATATTTGCTACTCACAACGTGTAAGTGGCAAGAGTATAGCGGGTTTTGTCTTTTTTTGCAATAACTTTTGCGACATGTGCTGTGCTTGTGCTAGCGATATGGAGCGGTATTTGGTATGCTATTGCCCGAAAGCCAACATAGCTCAGTCGGCAGAGCGCATCCATGGTAAGGATGAGGTCCACAGTTCGATTCTGTGTGTTGGCTCCAATATAAAATTTGACGTAGACTCGCCACCTTGTGACGGGTTTTTTCTTTGATACTTGGTATACTGAGCTGATGAAAGACGACCCTTCAACCCGAATAAGCGAAATTGAAGCAGCTATGCTTGAATCGACTTTTTGGAATGATTCACAAAAAGCGCAGGCAATGATAAAAGAGCTACAAGAACTGAAAGACAGTGTCGACGGTAAAGGTAAGTATGACCGTAATCCGGCCGTCTTTACTATTGTGGCTGGAGCCGGAGGGGACGACGCCGAGGACTTTGCCCGCATGTTGGTCGAAATGTACCAAAAATACGCCGAAAATCGGGGTTGGGCAGTGATGATACTCGACAGTAACACCAATGACGAGAACGGCTATCGTAACATTACGTTTGAAATACAAGGCAAAGGTGCCTACGGAACTCTGCAAAATGAATCAGGCGTCCATCGATTGGTGCGTATTTCTCCCTTCAATAGCAATGGTAAGCGCCAGACCTCTTTTGTGCTGGTAGAAGCATCACCTCGACTGGAAAACATAACCGAGTCTGCCTTGCATGAAGATGATTTGGAAATATCCTTTGCTAGGGCTGGTGGAGCTGGTGGGCAGAATGTAAACAAGCGTGAGACTGCCGTGCGGATTGTGCACAAGCCAACAAATATATCAGTCAATGCGTCAACCGAGCGTTCACAGCTGCAGAACCGAGAAAAAGGCCTGGCGCTCTTAGCCGGCAAGATTTTTGCCTTTGAAGAAGCCCAGCGTCGACGCGAACTGCAAGGCTTATCAGTTGAAAAGACCTTAAAAATTGAGTGGGGTAGTCAGATTCGATCATATGTGTTGCATCCCTATCAGTTAGTAAAAGACCATCGAACCAACACTGAAGTACGAAATATAGATAAGGTACTCGGGGGTGAAATACAGGCGTTCATAGATGCTTCGGAAAATTTGAAATAGCGTGATATACTTTCGAGTATGATTTACTTTGATAACGTTTCAAAGGTGTACAATGATGGCCGTAGTGCTGCACTTCAGGAGGTAACCTTTCAGGTTGCCCCCAAAGAGTTTGTCTCTGTGGTTGGTCATTCTGGCGCCGGGAAGACTACACTTTTAAAAATGATTATTGCCGAAGACAGTCCATCACACGGACAGGTCTTTTTTGAATCACTAGACGTGCATCGAATTCCCAAGACAAAATTGCCCAACTACCGGCGAAAGATTGGTACTATTTTCCAAGATTTTAAACTACTAGCTCACAAAACCGCTTACGAAAACGTCGCTTTTGCGATGGAGGCCAATGGCCGCTCAGACGCCGAAATCGCTGAAAATGTACCGCACGCCCTGGCGCTAGTAGATTTGGAAGACAAGGTGTGGAATTTTCCCAGTGAGCTTTCTGGCGGTGAAAAGCAACGAGTCGCCATCGCACGAGCCATCGTAAATCAGCCAGACATCATTATCGCCGACGAACCAACCGGAAACCTAGATCCGATTGCAACCTACGAAGTAGTGCAGATTCTGCGCAAAATCAATGACCTTGGAACCACCGTTATTATGACCACTCACAACAAAGGAGTGATTGACGAGATTGAACGAAGAGTTATTACGATGGATGGAGGAAGAATTGTTCGTGATGACACCTCTGGTAAATACGTTTTATAATATATATGTTAACTGGATTAAGAAGAGTAATGAAGGCAGGGTTTGTGGGTTTTTGGCGTAATGCATACGTCTCTCTCGCGTCCATATTCGTGTTAGCAATCGCCTTATTTGTGATTGGTTCTACACTGTTCCTCAACCAATTGCTGACCGTATCACTAGAAATGGTGCAGTCTAAAGTAGATATCAATGTGTACTTTGTACCTGACGCTACCCAAGACGAGATAGACCGTATTCTCAGCTCAGTCGAAGCCTTGCCTGATGTACAATCGGTGACGTTTACTTCACGAGAGGATGCCCTTTTGCAATATCGGGAGAATAACCAAGGAGATGAGATTGCTCTTCAGGCGCTAGAAGAATTAGATGAGAACCCTCTAGGAGCAAATATCGCCGTCAAAGCTAAAGAAACAACGCAATATGAGAGCATTGCCCGATTCCTCGATGAACAAAAGGCTCTAGAGCAACCCCAAAATCCAGTTATCGACGAAATTAGTTACAACCGAACCAAAAATTCGATTGATACCTTGACCTCAATTATCGATGTCACTGAGCAAGCAAGCTTTATTGTGATGGGTGTCTTGTTGCTCGCCGCGGTATTGATCACTTTCAATACCGTTAGACTGGCTATTTATACCTCCCGAGAAGAGATTGCCATCATGCGGTTGGTTGGTGCAAGCAATATGTTCATTCGTGGTCCATTTATGCTACAAGGCATTATGTATGGCTTTATTGCCGGAATATTCGCATTGCTGCTGTTTTATCCAATCCTCATCTGGCTTGGACCCCGAACGCAAGCTTTCTTTGAGCTCAATCTGTTTGACTATTACATGACTAACTTTGGAGAAATATTCTTGGTGCTCGTCGGTACCGGTATTATCCTTGGTGTATTGTCTAGTACCTTGGCAGTTGCCCGATACTTACGAACCTAACGAACAATTTCAGTCTATGAAAAAAGCCCCAAAAAAGAAGAAGACCACCAACACTTCTCCTAAGTATATTTTTGTGGTCGGTGGGGTGATGAGTGCAGTTGGCAAAGGGGTCGCTGCTTCGTCCATTGCGACGCTACTGAAGGCACGTAACTTGAAAGTGACCGCTATAAAAATAGATCCATATATCAATGTCGATGCTGGGACTATGAATCCGACCGAACACGGGGAAGTGTTTGTGCTCAAAGACGGCCTAGAAACTGACCAAGACATGGGCAATTACGAACGGTTCATGAACTGCGATCTGCCATCGCTCAACTACATGACCACCGGCAGCGTCTACCAATCAGTCATTCAAAAAGAACGCAATTTAGAATATAAGGGCAAGAACGTAGAAGTTGTGCCAGATATTCCTTTGGAGGTCATCAGTCGCATCAAAAAAGCGCGCACTGCTGCTAATGCCGATGTGGTGTTAGTAGAAGTGGGTGGTACCGTTGGCGAGTACCAGAATGTCTTGTTTTTAGAAGCTATCAGAATGATGAAGAGCGAAACTCCAGAGGATGTGGCGGTAGTAATGGTCAGTTACTTGCCCGTACCTGGCTCGATTGGTGAAATGAAGACCAAGCCTACCCAGACCGCAGTACGAATACTCAACAGCGCCGGAGTATTCGCCGACATGATTATCTGTCGCAGCCCAGTTGGGGTCGACCTCAAACGTAAGGAAAAAATCGCAAAGTTCTGCAACGTAAAAATTGAAAACGTTATCTCAGCCCCAGACGTAGATAGTATTTATACGATTCCGCTACACTACGAAGAAGAGCACGTAGCTACACAACTCATCAGCATCCTCGGCCTCGCCGGCCAAAAAACCGCCGACCTTAAAGCCTGGAAACAGTTCGTCAATCGCTCTAAAGGCGGCGACGACGTAGTAAAAATTGCCGTGGTGGGCAAGTACTTCAATTCTGGAGATTTTATGTTGTCTGATGTGTATTTATCGGTACTTGAAGCTATCAAATTCTCAGCTTACAAGCTCAAGCTCACTCCAGAAATATCATATCTCTCGGCTCAAGATTTTGCAGACAAAACAAAACTGCGAGAACTGAAAAAATACGATGGGGTATTGGTGCCCGGTGGCTTCGGCACTACTGGTATTGAAGGCAAGCTTAATGTTGTCGAGTATGTGCGCAAACAAGGTATCCCATACTTTGGTATTTGCTACGGTATGCAGTTGGCTGTGCTGGAATACGCTCGTAACGTACTCAAGCTCAAAGACGCTAGTACCGAAGAAATCAATCCCGCCGCCACACATTTGGTTATCGGCATTATGGCCGAACAACAAGAAAATCTGACTGCGCAAAATATGGGTGGCACCATGCGCCTAGGGCAATACCCAGCCGAGCTAGCTAGTGGTTCTGTTGCCGCCAAAGCGTATCGTTCTAAGCAAGTGCTAGAACGTCACCGACATCGCTACGAAGTGAATCCAGAGTACATCAGTGCCTTAGAAAAAAAGGGTCTCCGTTTCTCTGGCAAATCACCCGACGGGCGATTGATGGAGATAGTGGAACTACCAGTGGAAGAGCATCCTTTTTTTCTAGCCACACAGTTCCACCCAGAGTTGCAAGCGCGTCCTCTGGACCCCCACCCACTGTTTACTGCATTTATTAAGGCTTCATACGAAATAGACTAACAATAAGATTTGAATCAATTATATTATTATGAAAATAATTTCAGTAAATATTGAAAAGAGGAGGCATTTGGATAGTCTGAAGCGATTTTTTCAGCAAGAGCAAGCAGATGTTATCTGTATGCAAGAGTTGGACAAGCAAGACCTGGCGTTGTTTGCCGAGGTGACAGGACTTCCGTATTCGTTTACACCTATGTGTAAGAATGAGGCGACGGGAGATGTGATGGGCATTGGCATTTTTGCAAAAGGTATCATACAGTACCGAGCCCATTTTATCGGTGGTTTTACGGGAGACTCTTTGCCGATAGTAGCTCCAGGTTCGAGGGAAGATGAGTACAATTCAGTTATCTGGCAGGTATTGATAGCTACCATTACTTTCGATAATGATTTATATACGATAGCAACTACTCATTTTCCTGCTACCGATGGAGGGTTAATAACTGACTATCAGCGTGAAGTTTTTTCTAGGCTAGAAACAGTTCTTTCAACCTATGATGAATTATTATTATGTGGCGACTTCAACGCACCGCGCGGCAGAGAGATTTATTCTAAATTAAGCGAAACATATACCGACAATATTCCAGAAACATATATCACAAGCCTTGATCAAAATCTTCACAGAGCGGGGTACCTATCACTAGTGGTAGACGGGTTGTTTAGTACTCACCACTATCAGGTAGACAACGTCGAATTAAAAGGCGGCATTAGCGACCATTTGGCCATAGTAAGTAGGGTGAAAAAAGTCTAGAATCTTTACCGTAAGTATGCTAATCTAATGCCCGTAAAGCTGTCTATCCGATTGTTTAATAGCAAGAAATCCTAGATTTTTTGCTTGCACCGCACTCAAGCAGCTTCACAAGCTATCTTACCCGATCGTCTAATGGTAGGACTACTGTTTTTGGTGCAGTCAATCGGGGTTCGAGTCCCTGTCGGGTAGCAGACTAGAAAAAGAGGCATTTATAGGAGTCCTTGCGAGTAATTCGTAAGGGCTTTTGTATTGTAAACTAACGATATTTCGGTCCTGAAGGGTAGAGTTCGATAGTGCTCCAGAGAGTATTTCTCGCTTTTCCTCAGGTGAAGCATCTCTGTACCGTTTGGCCATTGTATTTCCTTGTTTAAATAGAGAATATACGAGTTCGATAGTGGAATACGGGTCTTCAGTATTCTTCTCTAATTCTTCAATCTGTTGGGTGAGATTAACTGTTTCATTGTCAGTAGCTGTCAGTTTTTCTCTGTATAAGGTCTCGTTTATGTCGCCGTTAGCAAATGTATCAACGAGGCGTGATTTACGCGCAGTGAGTGACTCTAGCGTCTTTCTGGCGGTGTCTAAAGCATGGTGGTGGAAGTCGCCAATTTGTTCTAGTTCTTCTAGTTTTGCTTTGTATACGATATCTACCATCTTCTGATTTATCTTGAGCTTTTTCATGTCTTTAGCAATGTAGTCGTGAATGTATGTTTCGTTCGTGTTGAATGATTTCTGGTCACAGATTCCTTTTCCGTTGGTGCAGTGATAATAGATATACTTTTGTTTCTTGAGTTCAGCTGTCACAGCACAGCCACACTTTTCACACTTAATAAACCCAGAGAGAGTGAAGCCTTTGTTTTTCTTTCTTGGTCTGGTTTTAATTCCTAGATGTTCTTGGCACTGGTCGAATACATTTTTTGAAACGAGTGGTTCATGATTGCCTTGATAGTATTTTCCGTTGGATTCCATAACACCATAATAAAAAGTACGACTGATGATTCTTTGGATTGTACTCTTGAATACTTTCTTACCAGATTTTGTCCTTAAGCCACGTTCGTAGAGCACGTCGGTGATTTGTTTGAAGCTATACATGCCCGTCGCATACATTTCGAATATGAGGACAACGTACCCAGAGCGTTCGGGGTCGGTGACTATTTTCTTGGTCGCACGGTCATTGAGATATCCGAAAGGTGCTGAGTTAATCCAGTCGCCACGACGAAGCTTCTCTCGATTACCACGTTTAACACCGAGTCCTTTGTTGTCGTTTTCTAGTTTAGCTTGTGAGCCTAGTAATGTTAGCAGGAACTTGCTGTTGGGGTCGTTGGGGAATTGTTGAGAGTTTGTTTGAATGGTATGTAGTTTTCCTTCGTCCATGAGGTCTATGACTATTCCTAAGTCACCTGCGTTTCTAGAAATTCTGTCTGGAGCCCATGTAAGTATTGCGTTGTATTTACCTTTACGGATACCGTTGAGCATTCGATTGAATTCTGGTCTTTGTCCTGCTGTTTTGGCTGAGTGAGATTCTCTAATTGTTTCTACAATATTAAGATTGTCTCGCTTTGCGATACGGGTCATTTCGTTTTCTTGAGCGTCCAATGACATGACTTGTCTTTCTTCACTTTCAGATGATTTTCTGATGTATAGAATGTACTTGTCCATAGTATTTGCATTATGCACTAGAAAGTATCAGTCGCATCATTGACGTCTTTATATATGTATTTCTCATCTAGGTTTCTCAAGTCTATTTCTGTGATGTTTTCCACTGAGTTTAGATCTATTTCGGTTAGTCTTCTCTTGAGTTGTTTAAGGTCTTCTTCAGTATTGATGAAGGTTTGATTAATGCTTTTAGGAGAAGTGAAGATGATAAAAGGGGAGTTGAGCGGTATTTGGCTTCCTTTGAATTCCACGGTGAATGGATAACGGTCGGTAATTTTTAGAATAGTTTCGAAATCTAAGTTGTTTGGTCTGAAGTCGTCCATTAAGAAACACTCATCCTGACAATAGTCAGTACCAAGCCATTTGTATGAAGAAACGTGACAGATGTTTTCAAAAGTTTCTGATACAAGTTTAGTTTTTCCGATTCCTGTTTTACCAAATATCCAATAGACAGTTGGCGGTTCTTTGGGATTTCTTTTTGGTAAGTAGACAGCTTGAAGCACTTGAGCAAAGCGTACCTGTTGCAGGTTGTTTCCTTGCTCGTCTATGATTTTGTATAAGTCTTTGGGATTATCCTTTATTGAGTTCTTAATTTCGGTCATGTCGGTTCGGTTGCCTTGAGTCATTGGTTCACCAAATTCATGAAAGTCACCATCTTTTTCACAGTACGTTTTGTTTTGGGCAGGTGTTCCATTAGCTATATCTACATGAAACTTGAGAGTCTTCTTTTCTCGTTTGACGTTGAAATAGGTGTGCAAAAACGTCAGGCGTTGGGCTATGTTGAGTTGAATATAACCCTGAATGTGTTTGGTGCCTGTGGTGGGTGCGACCTCTAGTCCGAAGCAGATGTATCGGTGTTTCTCTAGTGATTTAGCTAAGGTCATGAACTTCTTTATTTCTGATTTTGTGTAGTTGTTTATCGTGAAGCAATAGTTACGAGTTTTTAAGTCATTTGTCATATTTTATGGTGATAATTAGCGGTTGTCTTGATGTCTCGAAGTCGGGGTAATACTGCCCCGACTTTTTACTCAATTTCAGCAGGATTAGAACGGTCGCAATCAGGCGATAAACCGCTCTGAATTGCGACTCGTTCATCGCTACTCTGGCTGTATTTTGGAGTTGGAAACATTCCACGGACAAGATTTAGTAATTGTGTCTGTGCATCAGTATCATTCACAAAAACACCGTATGTCTGGGACATTTCGGTTTTATATTCTTCTATGAGTTGTTTACTGAATGTAGACACTCACACATATTGCTCTTAGGCAGTGGAGTATAGTGGAGAGGTAAGTGGAGTTTGCTAGTACTGTTCTGGATGAAACTCAGTTTTGTATTTATGAACTGTGAATATTTTTGGGAGGAAAGGGTGTTTGTTTACAAATCTACGCATCGAGTCTCGGTATGCTTCTTGACCTTTAGCTACGTCAAAAGTTGAAAGTTCTTCGTAATCAACGCTAGAAGTTTTTGAAGCGTTATAGAATTCACTCAGGATGTAATGTTCTAAGTTTGGCTTATTTTGGTAGCTTGTATTTATGACAGTACTATCAATATGAAACTCAAATTTATCTTTGTCATACCAGAATCCATCGTCTTTTATATCCTCAAATGATTCACGGCTGTTCATTCGTTCTAATAGTTTGTTGATGTCTCGAAAAGGCATGAGGATAATAATCGCAATTTCCTCAGGATTCATGTTCTTAAAACCTTGTATACCTTCTTTAAAAGCTTCTGAGATTTTTATAAAATCTTTATTCATAGCTTCTTTGTCTATCTCGGAACCTTCAGGAAGCATTTTTTTCATTTGCTCTAGCGTTTCTTGTTTGAGTTTGTTGGATGTTTCCTCAGTGTCGTGTTTCTGTAGTTCTCTTAAGACCTCATCATACTGGTCACCTTGTATAAAATCTTGCATCTGAGAGCGCACATTGTCATCGAAAATAACTACGTGCCACAAGTATCCTTTATTTGAGATTGAGTGAAGAGAGTTGGTGAATTCTGGGACAGTTAATCCAGCATCAGTTATTAGTTGTTTACTGATGTTCAAAGAGGCTTGCTCTTCTTTTGTTTGCGTACTAGAAAATTGCTGTTTTGAGCGTGACAACATTGTCAGGAGGTTTAGAGTTTTTATTATGGTTTGTTCTTTTGGGTTCATTTAAGTATTGTACTGCTTTTTTTACAGAATGTAATTTTGTATAAATTGATTTATGTGGCTGTGTAGGTATACTTTAAAAAAGTTATGATTCTAGGTATAGTACAAATACAAAATTTTAAGTCAATTCATGACACAGGACCTGTTTATTTATCTAAGGGCGATTTAGTAACGATATTGGCTGGTCAAAATGAATCAGGTAAAACGTCGTTTCTAAGAGCACTTCGGTTTTTTGAAGAAGGTGCTTATGAATCCTTTGAGGAAGAGGATAGGAGGATGGATGAATTTCCGAGGGTGGACTGTACCTTCTATTTGACTGCCTCAGAATATGAACAGTTAAAAAATGATACAAATACTGCAATTGCTGATTATATAAAGAAGAATGGCTTTACTTTTGTAAGGGGTGATGTAGATGAAGATGATTTTGAGAAAATAAAATGGATTAACCCTGCAGGATTAGAGTCTTTAGTAGTTGCTTATCATGAATCTCTCAATGCTACAGAAGAAGGTGAAGAAGAAACAGGAGAGGTAGATTCGAGTGAAGTAGAAGAAGTAGAAGAATTTTCTCCGATTAAATACTTTAGGAAAATGAGGCCAACAATGGTTTTTTATTCCACCTTTGATAATAGTAATCTGCCAGGTAAAGCAGATAAAACTGAAGTAGAGACGAGTCAAGCAATTAAGGACTTTGAAACTGTATATAATATTGATTTTGCAGATCTAATGAGCGAGGAAACAAGTGACCAAAAGCGAGCTAGTGAAGAAAAAAGAGTAGAGAGAGAGGCAGCAGAATCACTGAATCTTTACTGGAATCAGGTTATTGCAAATGAACAAGTTGAGTATGAATACAATATAAAAATTAATTTTCAAGAAGCTGCACCACTAAATTCAACTGTCAATTTTTTCATTAGCCAAGGAGAAGAAAAGCCTCTGCGTATATCACAAAAATCACAAGGATTTCAGTGGTTTTCTGGATTCAATCTAAGGTTAAGAGCTCATGAAGCAGCCCTGGATTCGAAGGGTCTTATACTTTTAATTGATGAGCCTGGGCAGGGTCTTCATGAAATAGCTCAACAAGACGTAAAGAATGTGATTGAAGAATTAGCTAGAGATGCCGGTATTCAAATTATATACAGCACCCATCAACCTATTTTACTAGGGAAGGAGGATGTTGATTTCTCTCGCCTACTACTTGTTGATAGGGATGAAAATGGGTCAAGATTTAAAACAATATCAGCATTAGTTACGTCAAATGGTTCTTTAGATTCATTGGCACCCATAAAGTCTGCCTTAGGTATGGTGACTCTGACGGACCCATTTTCTGACAAAGTTACTTTAATAGTTGAAGGGATTACTGAGTATTTTTATTTGAAATATATTCTAGGTGACAAGTATAATTTTATACCTTCAGCAGGAGTCGACCAGTGTCCTAACATCTTTGCCATACTTTACGGTTGGGGTGTGCCAGCAAAAGTTTTGGTTGATGATGACACGCAAGGAACAAAAGCTGCGAATAAGATTAGGAGAAGCTTCTTCAATGATATTGATGATGATTTATATAAAAAAACTTTATTGAAACCAGTAGGTAAAAAAGGTATTGAAGATTTCCTGTCAAGAGCTATCGTAAATTCGATTCTAGAAGATTACGGAAAAGATTTCTTGGAAAATAAAAGTATGGTTGAAAATGTAGAGCAGGTAGGTAAATTCATATTCGCAAAACACTTTAATGATATGTGTCATCAAAAAGAAGATTTTCTTGATGATGAAACTAAAGCAAATTTTAAAGAAATTGAAGATTTTTTAGAGAGTTAACATTGGATGGTGGTAAGTATTTAATTTGTCAGAAAAGTTCGAACATCGACCCACACAGCTAGCACTTAGTACAAAATCCTCGTAAGGGGATTTTCATTTTAATACTACGACGAGTGTGCGTTCCAAACGGTCATACTTAGGGATTCAAAAAGGAAGTATGGGGATATTTTTCCTATTATTTCCTTATAAAAAGTATAATACATGCATGAAGTCATTAACCACAGTTGATTATCTTGCTTGGGCGGTCATCATCGGTTCAGGGTTGACCATAACGTCACTGGCTTTTGGGGTGGCAAGTATTGCCGTTCTTTCCGGTCCTCTGGCCATCAGCATAGCAATAGTTAGGGTTGTTGTTTTTTTGTATCCACTGGCTGTGTTCCAATCCAGAATTAAGATGGCCTCCTACGCTTTTCTTAATAAAACAGTACACTACATTGCTCTACCGCTATGTCTCTTTATGTGGCTAGGGATGTTCGTTGAGATGTAGAACGTGACCACCCATAGACAGCAAAAAAAGCCCAAAAACACCCTAATCCCGCAGTTTCGCGGCGAAACTGCGGGATTAGGGTCGTTCTAGATTGGTCGTTTCTATTCGTATCGTGGAGATTCGTCCTTGGGAGCGAGTAATTTTACGACGTCTGATTTTCTCGATGCTGACTTTGGTATACTTGGTGGATGCATTTCTCAAAACTTTTTAGAGTGAAAGAAGGTAAGGTAGACATACTTAAACAGTGGTTTGCTGTCTTAAGTAAAGAACGAAAAGAGGAGGCTATTTCAACTTTTAAATACGAAAACGTAGAAAGGGAAGTATTTGTGCTTTTTAAAGGAGATGAAGGTGAGTATTATGTGATTGGACTAAATGAGCACAGTGGATTACGTAAAACAGGTGACCCTACCGTAAAGATAAATCAAGAACACACAAGAATATTAGTTGAGTGTTTAGAAAAAATTTCAGACAATGGTGAGATGTTACTTGATTTGAGTGCTTAGAGGTATCAGTGCAGTCTTAGGTAAGTAGCAATAAGACTAAACAGTTTATTTTAATCTGGTCTACTTTGTTAGATGAGAGAAAATATCGGTTTGGACAATACAACTATTGAATCTAAGCAAGATGACGCGTTCAGAAAATTTGTAACTGAAAATGACTATAGTGGACAGGATGTTACTAAGGCCTACTATGTGTTATGTGGAGTCTCTGAGCCGGATGATTCAGAGTGATGAGGTGAATTTCATCTATACAAAAATGAAAGAGATGTCAGATGAAAAATACCCCATAAATAGGTTTATTGAATTTGCTCAAGAATGGACCGCTGCAATAGATAATTTTAAAAAAAGTGTAGAGGGGTTAGATATTTCAGATAAAGAAAAAAAGATGCTTGATTCCATAGTATCTAATAAGAGATCTGGAGAAATGCAGATTCATGTCGATGGAAAAGCGATTATAAGTATTGAGATACCAGAGTGTAAATCAAGTTGGGAGCTTGCTAGAGAGTTGGACGTCGTTTTGTTCTCAAGGTTGTCTAGAGTAAAGGATAGAGAAATATCTATATGGTTTGAGGAGTCTGCGTAAACAAATCAAGTGCAACCACTTTGTGGGTGTTTTTGGTTACAAAATTACTCTGATACAATTGCAGTATGAATAACATCAAACTTGTCTGTTTTGATATGGGCGGCACATTAATCAATCAAAATAGTTGGCAGCAACTCAATCTAGCTCTGGGCGTTACTTCAGCCGAAGATACGGAAATGTATGAGGCCTATGGTGACGGAAAACTTACTTATCAAGCATGGACAAACAAATTATTTAATCTGTATATAGAAAGAAAACTAGCTACCAAAGAGAATGTACATCAAGCTCTTACAAAGTATACGTTTAAAGTCGGGGCAGAAGACCTAGTATCGTACCTACAAGAAAAAGGCTATCAGATAGCTATCATAACTGGCTCATTTGATGTGTTGGCGCAGGAGGTTGCCGAACATCTACATGTTCAAACCTATAAGGCAAATACGAGGCTTCTATATGATGCCGATAATTATATTAAAGAGATGATTAGCGAAGGAGATGAATTGCACGCCAAGCTTCGTCACCTAGAAAACATGTGCCAAGCACTTGGTATAGCTATCGAAGAATGTGTTTGCATCGGGGATGGAGCAAACAATATCGAGCTTTTCAACAAAACCAATAAAGGCATCACCTTTTTTGACGCGCCTGAACATATACAAGCTGCTGCTTGGCAGGTGGTGACAGATTTGTCAGAGATTAAGAACATCCTATAGCCGTCCCAAACACTACTAGGATTGTGTATCAGGCAATACACAAGCGACAGCTGGTTGAATGCGGTCGGCAAAAATATCATATCCAACATCATTGGGGTGTACAATATCACTCATGAGTCTCGACCGCCCAAATACACCATCATAGATATCAGGTACAAAAAATGAATTTGTATTGTTGGCAATGCGCCGGTAGTCAGCAGCAATTGCAGTGTCGAAAATAGCAGCTTCGAAACCAACCAAAATTGTCGTGGCACCCGTGTCTTGGATACGTTCTATAATGGTTTCAATATTATCGAATGTTTCGTCTCGGGGAATGAGTGGTACATTCATCCAATCGTAGTCAATCTCGATCGCCAAGGCATCCAGCCTGTCTTTCAGATTTCGGTCAGCCAAGTTGTTCGATAACTTTTCATAAAAACGTCTAATTTCATCGTTACCACCCAAGAACACAATGACAGCAGAGGGGTTGCTACTGAGCACATCTTCTTCTAGTCTCTCTAAGGCATCAACGGTACTGTCACCGGAAACACCTCTATTGATAATAGTAATACCTAAGCGGTCTTCTAGCTCAGAAACGTAATCTTCACCTGGAGACGCACCAACGCCAAGCGTGAGGCTGTCGCCAAACGCTATAATTGGTCCATTTGGCGGGGGATAGTTGGCAATATCTTCTACGTTTAACTGGCAGCTGGCGGTGGTGTTATTTGAGACAGTGATTGGATCTGAGATAGCTACTCGATCAAAACTATTATTGGTGAAAAAACGAAATTCAAAAACTCCGTCGCGATCTAGGCGAAAGGTTTCTGTGCGTGAAAGAATATCGACATATTCATAACCCAGATACTCTGAGTCAGCTGTACCTAGCTCATAGATACCAATCCAATTGAGAAAGAAATTGGTATTAGGCGGAGTGTTCCAAGTGACCTGGGCTATGTCGTCACGGTCGTATGTTGCTCTATCGGTAATAAGAGAATAACCAGTTTCACCGCCTTCACCTCCATCATCCTCCTCAGTCACCACGATAACGTCACTTTCAGCTGCTAAGTCATAGCCGTTTTGTAAAAAATACCGGAACTCGTACGATCCAGTTTTTTCCATTGTAAAAATAAAGGAACCGTTGTCATCAGTCACGTACTCCCAGTCGATAAATGCCCGGTCGTTTGCGTTTGTTTCATAGAGACCAATCCAATCGCGACTAATACTGTCTGCGTTCACGTCCCAGGTGACGGTTATAGTTTCTCCAGTAAAGAGTTCGGTATCACTGATAGACAAGTCGTAGGTATTACTTTGTGCCAGCAATGCAGTAGTAGGCAGTATTGTTGCAACACAAATCATTAACATTGTAAATACTTTCATATGTATAGTGTATTCAAAATTACAATTTGGTCAATGCTAATAGCTATTTTGTAAGGCACGTTACTATAAGATATATGCAATCTAAGAGAATAATCTGGCTATGTGTGTCTGGCTGGATTGGCGGGTATATGCCGCTGCTTTGGGGTGGTGGGGTGTTTTCTTTTTCGGAGATTATTCCTATGGTTTTTTCAATTGGCGGTATTTACTTGGGTTATAGGATTACGCGCTAGTCGTTTTGGGTGTTGAAATATAATTACCTAGGCAACGTAGCAGAATATACATATGAAAGGTACACATTGGATACAAAAACTGACATTTTTGATGGCTGGAGTGGGGGCGATTATTGTCGTCGGTATTGTTGGTATAAACACGTTGACAACTGTTTCTCCCTCAGACGACGAGACGATTGCGGTGCCAGCTCCAAGTGAAGTAACCGAGCGAGAGATAGTCGGGTACAATCCTGAGCAGCCAACAGAAGATAGCGCGAGTGCAATTGACCAACGAATTGAAATGATTACCTTAGCCGGTGGCTGCTTTTGGTGTATTGAAGCGGTGCTACAAGAAACCCCGGGTGTTATTGACGCGGTATCGGGGTATTCGGGAGGAAGCGCCCAGACTGCTAATTATTTGGCAGTAGCCGGAGGCAGGACAGAACACCGAGAGGTGGTGCAAATAACCTATGACGCAAACCAAGTGTCTCTAACTGAAATCCTAAATACCTTCTGGTCTGCCATTGATCCGACCGATGCTGGTGGACAGTTTGCTGACCGGGGTTTTCAGTACACGACCGCCATTTATTATCACGCTGATACACAGCAAGCAGTTGCCAATGCCTCCAAACAGTCATTGCAAGCAAGCGGCTTAGTGGATGGTCAAATAGCTACAGTGATTCTTCCGTATAGTAATTTCTTTGTCGCCGAAGATTACCACCAAGATTACTATCAGAAGTCAGCCGAGCACTACAAGCGCTATGAGCGAGGTTCTGGCCGATCTGGATTTGTAGAAGAGACGTGGGCACGTGATGCTGCCCAAGCGTACTTCCAAGAACAGGCACAAGCTGCAGCACTACAGTCAGCCCAATAGATTACCTCAAGAAAAAACGACGACGACTCAGCTTGGTTGCTTCACTCTGGAATAAATCAGGATCTATGTTGTATTTCTCAGCAATGACTTTCATTTTGTGGGTTTTTTGTGGATTACGAACTTCGGATATGGGTGTTTGGGAGCCTACAATGATTCCTAGTTTTCTAAAAAACCGCCAGCGTAGGGTGTACTTGGGAATCATGTAGATGATGCCGATGTAAAGACAGATTCGACGGAGAGGGAACTTGATGGTTGTGTGTCCCGACCATATAGCTCGTGTATAGGTGTAGGCAATATCAGCCAGCTCACTCCAGACGTCAATGAGCCCAGAAGCTTCTGTATATTCTTGCAGCTCATCAGCCAAGTCTGCTTGGTGCCAAGCTAGGTCATACTTTGGCATGCCGAGCATGGCGTGCCATTTGTATAGTGGGGAATGCATAAGTGTAAAATACTATGCTGTAAGCATATCAGAGTATTTTTGATATACTAACTACATATGGCTGATTCGGACTTGATACACAAAGACCAATATTACGTGGCAGTAAAAGTATTTCTTAAAAAAGAAGGGAAGTTATTGATAATTAAAGACCAGTGGGGAGATTGGGATATTCCTGGCGGTAGACTTAAGAAACATGAGTTTGAGACAAATCTCGAGGATGTAATACTGCGCAAGATGCATGAAGAGATTGGTGTAGATGTGCAGTACGACCTAGGTGCGCCTGTTGTCATGATGCGTCATGAGAGGATTGAGCAAAAACCGGGAGAAGGAGCTGACCCAGCAATACGGATTTTTGCAGTAGGATATGAAGCCCAATGGATTGCAGGTGTGCCAGAGAAGGGAGAGTACATATCAGAGATGAAATGGGTGTCTATAGATACCTTTAAGCCCGAAGCATGTTTTGTAGGTGGTTGGCTTAGGGGTGTGCAGGACTATTTGGCTCTGAAGAGATTGTAGATTGTATATCATTATCTTCCATCGCTAATATTTTTGTTATAGTAGTCAATACGATGGACGATTTCTTTGCAATAGTATTTATCCTCTCACTCCTCTTATTAGTGGTAGGTCTGATTAGGCCGACGGCTTTTAGGCATATTCCGTATCTAAAAACACTGACCTCCCGCAAAGCATTAGCAAAGTTCTTCGGGCTAGTTGCGGTCTTTTCATTTATTTTCTTTGGCTTGACGATAGAAGAAGTTGCGCCTGAAGAAAAAATAGTAGCGACTGCGGCAATAGAACAAAGCGTTGCATCCGCTGAGTCTGAATCGATTGATCTGCCGGTTGGAGCAGAGTTGGTAGGTGAGCTCAATGAGTCAACTGATTCTGCTTTGATTGCAGCAGATTCGACCGGGTTATCTGCTGCAGAACTGGCAGTTATCCCAAGTAATACTAGCGCCGCCGAGGTAGTTGCGTACTACCGGGTGGACAGGGTAATTGACGGAGATACCGTTGATGTGGTGATTGATGGAAAAGTGGAGCGTTTGCGACTGATTGGTATAGATACTCCCGAGACGGTGCACCCCAGTAAGCCAGTTGAATGTTATGGCCTGGAAGCTTCTGACAAAGCAAAAGCCTTATTGGCGGGAGGGCGAGTGTCTCTAGAGCGCGATGCTACTCAAGGAGATAGGGACAAATACGGCAGACTGCTTCGGTATGTATTTCTTGAAGATGGGTCCAATTTCAATCAGTTAATGATAGCAGAAGGCTTTGCGTACGAATACACTTATAATCAATCCTATAAGTACCAGTTGGCCTTTGTGGCAGCCGAAACAGCGGCCAAAGAGAGCAAGCGAGGATTATGGGGCGATAAGTGCGCCGCAGAAAGAGGTGTGCAATCACAGCCAGTTGCGATGTTTGATGCTTCGGATTCGACTTGCAACATCAAGGGTAATATCAGCTCCAGCGACGAAAAAATCTATCATGTGCCTGGCTGTGACTCGTACCCGCAAACCAGAATCTCTGAAGATAGGGGAGAACAGTGGTTTTGTACCGAACAAGAGGCACTAAGCGCTGGCTGGAGAAGAGCTTTGAATTGCGACTTAGCTATTGCTGAATGATGCATAAAAATAGGCTCATGTTGAGCCTATTATTTTACTTACAGATTTTTCTAAACCAGGCAGCTAAACATTGATATCTGTCTGGATATGAACCATAAAATACTGCTAATTCATCTGGTGTGGGTTCGTGTTCAGGATACACTTCTTTGTACCGACGTCTTGTGATAGGGCTCAATATGAACCATATTTGCAGTTTTGCACATATACTAGGGTTATAAGGAACCAGGGCATTTTTCATTACCATTCTCCCGCAATTGCGTCCACCTATAATAATAACGCTAGAATTAAAAGTGTATAGAGGGCGAGGTGTATAAGCAGTACTTATCAAGCAAATGTATACAGGTTTATTCACAGGGTTGTGTACAGAAATATAGGCAATATATACATACTGCATACAGTAGTTATGCAGTAGTTTTACACAGTGTTATCCCCAAATTTGTGCACAGTTTATGTAAAAGAGTGTCTATTATTGCTTGGACTGGTAGAATAAGCTACATATGAGTCTAGATGGAACATACGATGTAGTCGTTATTGGCGGTGGCCCAGCGGGCATGATGGCAGCAGCCAAGGCTAGTCAGCGTGGTCGTTCGGTCATCCTACTGGAGAAAAACCCTCAGCTAGGCAAAAAGCTGGGTATTACCGGTGGTGGTAGGTGTAATGTGACCAATAACAAGCCAAATGTGCGAGAGATGCTCAGTAGTTATAAAAATTCTGGAAAGTACTTATTTTCTACCTACATGCAGCATGGTGTGCAAGAAACAATCGACTGGTTTAAGGAGCGGGAGGTAGTGTTTGTGGAAGAAAACGAGACCAGGCTGTTTCCGTCCACCCTCAAAGCAGAGACCATCCGTCAGGCTATGGAGCAAGAGGTAATCGCTCAAAAAGTGGTAGTGCAGTGCGGTATTACGGTACGAAGCATCGCGCATGATGACGCAGCTGATGTATTTGTAGTGCGCACCCAAAGTGGGATGGTCAAAGCTACATCTTGTATAGTCGCGACAGGTGGTACCTCGCATCCCGAGACAGGCTCGACTGGTGAAGGGTTTGATTGGCTGGCTACTTTGGGTCACACAATTATTGCTAGTAACATGGCCTTGGTGCCTTTGGTTGCCAAAGACCGCTGGGTGTCTAAGCTGGCTGGTATCACTTTGCCTGAGGTAAAGATAACGATTTTTGAAGGCACCAAAAAACATAGTGTTCAAGCAGGTAAATTGTTATTCACCCACGTTGGCGTCACGGGGCCAACGATTTTGAATATGAGTAAAGGAATCGGCGATTTACTTAAATATAATCCGGTGACCATCAAGGTGGACTTGCTGCCAAAGTTTGATGCTGGTGAAGCTAAAGCCGTACTGCAAGCGTCGTTGGCCGCTTCCTCTAATAAGAAAATCAAGAACGTATTATCTGGTTTGGTGCCAACAGCACTCGCTGGAGTAATTCTTGAACTGACTGAAATAGACAGTGAGACACCGGGGCATAGCGTTACTACCCAAGAACGCAAGAAGCTGCTCGTAATACTCAAAGCCTTCCCAATTAAAATCAAGGAGTTACTTGGTCCAGAAAAAGCCGTGGTTTCAGATGGTGGGTTAAAGCTCGAGGAGGTGGACTTCAAAACCATGGAATCGCGTTTGGTGCCCGGATTGTACGTGGTAGGTGATGTGCTCAATATCAACCGGCCGTCTGGCGGATATAGTTTGCAGTTGTGTTGGAGCACTGGTTTTGTAGCCGGTGCGAACGCATAATTGACAACTAGCCTCAATATGTTTTTATGGTAAGTACTCAGAGAAATGAGTGTTCTTAAATAAAATAAATATAAAAAGGGAGATTGCAATGCTGAAAAGTACTGCTCAAACTAAAAAAAGTAGTGTTGGAGATAACACAGCTAACGTGGAGTGGGTCACGGGTGTTGTTAGCAAGATACAAATAATTAACAAAAAATTTGGTTACTGTCTAATACAGCCAGACGACGGTTCTGGAGTCGTGTTGCTTCACAAAAAAACACTGGATGAGCACAGGTTTGGATTCATCCTGGCAATAAACCAAAGACTAAGATTTAAATCAGTGGCCTTGAAAGAGGTTGAGATTCCTGGAGTTAATCGGTTTGCGGATAAATTAAAGTTACTTTGGCCACGATCTAAACAACCGAAGCAGGTAAATCAGTACAGTGAGATGATAAGAGTGTCGGTTAGCAGCTACAACAATGAAAAAGGTTTTGGTTATTTTCAGGACATCACTGGTAATAAGTACATCTTCCGACTAGCTCACCTGCAACGTTCGAAAATTAATATAAAAAATGTCTGCGTTGAAAAAGTATTTTATATTACATGCTCAGTACCTAAAAGTAGCAACAAATTGGGTCCACAAATCGATACAATAAAAGAATAATATTTGTTGCTTCAGTTCTTTAAAAGCCATCTAGTACAGATGGCTTTTTATAATGCTACACTTACGTATATGATTAAAAAAGCAGTGGTCGCCGGGGGATGTTTTTGGGGGTTGGAAGATTTGATTCGTGAGCAGCCGGGCGTGGTTAGTACAGAGGCTGGCTACACCGGCGGAGTCAATGATAATCCAACTTATGAAAATCACGAAGGTCATGCCGAGGCAGTCGAGATTCAGTACGATGATACAGTGACGGATTATAAGCATATTCTCGATTTCTTTTTTCAAGTCCATAATCCAACCACACTCAACCAGCAGGGAAATGATAGAGGAACAGCGTATCGCTCAGCCATCTTCTTTGCGACTCCAGAAGAGAAACAGATTGCCCAAGAGATGATTGAAATAGTGAATGAATCGGGACGATGGGACGAAGCGGTGGTTACGACCTTAGAACCACTGACTCGATTCTGGGCGGCTGAAGACTACCATCAAGATTACTTACAAAAGAATCCCGGCGGCTACACTTGCCACGCGATTTACTTCGATAGTTATTTGTCTTAAGGATGACCGAATATATAAAAACCGCTGGCAAAGCCAGCGGTTTTTATATAGCACAACAGCGTACCCGGAGGCACGCTGTTGTCTGGGTAGTATACGTTACTTATTTCTTTGAAACAAATGTCAGTGCTTTCCCTTTCTCTACTCCTCGGCCAGTTCGACCGATTCGGTGTACGTAATCTTCAAAAGTATTCGGTAAATCGTAGTTGATAACGTGTGATACGTTGTCGACGTGAATACCTCGAGCAGCAACATCGGTTGCTACGAGCACTCGGGCGTTTCCGCTTTTGAATGCTCCTAGTGAACGTTGTCGTTGGCCGTGACTTTTGTTTCCGTGGATTGATTCAGCTTTGATTCCGTTTCGAGTTAGTTCGATAGATAGTTTTTCTACACTGTGTTTCATTGAACCAAAGATAATAACTCGTTTGAGTTCGTCACTTTTGAGTAGTTCTAGCAGTGTGTCTAGCTTGTGGGTATGAGTGTACGTTACGACGTCTTGTTCGATACTGTTAGTTACATCCTTCTTCTTTACTGAAACAGTAACGGGAGAACGCATGAAGTCATCGACCAGTCGCTCAGCTTCGGCCGTCATTGTAGCTGAGAAGAACAGTGTTTGTCGTTCTTTGGTGACGTTTTCGAGAATCTTTCGCATGTCGTGGATGAATCCCATGTCGAGCATTCGGTCAGCTTCGTCGAGCACGACGTTGTTGATTCGCTCAGTACGGATTTCTCCTCGATCGATAAGATCCAAGATACGACCCGGTGTTCCAATAATGAAATGGTTGTTTCGCTTGAGCGCACGGATCTGGGGACGGATACTTGTTCCTCCCACACACGATGTGGCGTAGAGCTTGAATCCAGCACCAAACTTACGAAACTCAGCTTCGGCTTGCAATGCAAGTTCTCGAGTTGGCGTAAGAATAAGTGTCTGCTGATTCTTTTGGGTCAGAGTCTTTTGGATAAGTGGTAGAAGAAACGCGGCTGTCTTACCAGTACCCGTTTCTGCAATTCCAATCAGGTCGTTGCCTTCCATGATAAGCGGAATTGCTTGATCTTGGATTGGTGATGGGGAAGTAATTCCAAGTTTTGCAACGGTTTTTGCAATGTCAGGGTGAAAGCCAAAATCACTAAACGCGTGCTTTGCTTCGTACGCTGCTTCTTCAGCTTGTACGGGGTTTTTGTTGATGAATTGTGATGGGTCGAAGGTTGGTTGCTTTCGTCCGCCTCCGCCGCCACCTCGGTTTCCTCCGCCACTGCGTCCTCGGCCTCCTCCGTTTCCGCCGAAGCGACTTCCGCCGCCAGAACGAGCTGCTCGACTCGGTCCAGCGCCTGAGCGTCGGCCGTTAGATGAAGATCCAGACTGTGCTGAACCAGAATAAGGTCGGCGTCCAGATTGTGGACGTCTTGATGTTGATGTTGTCATCGTTATATTTTATTTAAAGGAGGGTAGAATACGTCTATGACGTATAGTTTTTTGCTCCAGACGTGTAGGTGATAATATTCCAGAAACCTGAAAATGTAATCAAAATCAGACGTCTGCAGCTGATGTGCCCCACACAAGAGACATAAGCGTTCGGGCCATAGTAATACAATTTGATTTTTTGTCAATGTTTATCGGCTTACAAACAGGTTCTGGCAGTGTAGCGCTGAAAACATGTTTCTGGGTTGTATACTATATATATGACTATGAAACTTCAAGCTGACTACATGAGGGCTTTTAAACCGGCTGATATCAGGGGTATTTACCCAGCAGAGATAGATGATGAATTGGTGTATTTTGTGGCTCGGGCTTTTGTGGAAGAGTTTGGATTTAAAAAGATTATTGTCGGGAGAGATATGCGACTGTCTTCGCCTGCACTCTACGACGCGTTTGTAAAAGGGGCGACTGATTCGGGGGCTGCTGTGGTTGATATTGGCATAGTGCACTCACCAGTCGTCTATTACG
>Ga0306898_1000231_pt1 | contig 23029 bp, 46 predicted proteins | sample AntRauMFilla1564_FD_190424 | JGI IMG/M metagenome (GOLD analysis project Ga0306898, IMG submission 190424) | Saline lake microbial communities from Rauer Islands, Antarctica - Metagenome Filla 1 #564 (v2) (version 2) | ecosystem: Environmental > Aquatic > Non-marine Saline and Alkaline > Saline ...
CGTAGAAAAATGGGTTTAGTTTAGGTTCCCCGAAAGGGATTAAAACGCCATAGAGATATGGTCAATCCGAATTAACGGAAACCCAGTGCATTTTAAGGATGGTTTCAGCAATTTAAAAACTTGTATGAAAACAAAGAAAGCCATCCTGTATTCGGGCCTGTAGCTCAGGTGGTTAGTAGCAGCGCACTCATAATGCGAAGGTCGGGGGTTCAAGTCCCTCCAGGCCCACTCTTTAAAGCTGCGTTCGCAGCCGGTTTTTGATTACACATAACCGTAAAGCCAGATACTCTCAACGGAGAGGTCTGGCTTTTTCTTTGTAGGATCATCGCTATTATAAAAAGAATTCTTATATTGCACTGTAATCAAAAACACACAGAATGAACAAACCAACAGGAATAGATCCTTATTTACTAGACAACAGTAATTATGAATGGGACTATGTAGAATCAGAAGGACCAAATGTTGTAAGATATGATTCAACTGGGGCTGGACAACAAATTAGTGTCTGGGTAACCTCATCAGGAAATTGTGAGGGTACCGCTCCAAAGAGATATAAATCAGCTATTGAAAAAACTGGATTGAATCTTCAATTTCTAAAGTTCATATAGTGGATAACCTTCTAAACGATATTTCCATACTTGGACTCCGGCCTACAAAAATGGCTGAGTATCATATTTGGAGTGGGGATGTGGAAGACGGTGTTGAGGTATTTAAGATTGAGGTAGAGATAGTTGGAATAGAAATTTCAGAATCTGAAGAAGAGGAAATGATAACACATTTCAATAATAGCGTAAGATGCTTAGAGTATACGAAATTTGTTAGCTATTCATTTTTTCCTCGCTCAGGAGGTAGTTTCGTTAAAAGTAATTCACTTGATGAATTATTTGAAATGTTTAAAGCAGATTGGACTGGACAACCAATACCAGAAAGAAAGTGTAACGTAAAAAATCATTTTAGAGATGGAAAATAAGCTACTGAATGATCTCGCAATTCTTGGACTTCCCACCACAAAAAAAGTCTATTATGGTGGAAATAATAAACTCGAAGGAATTATAGATATTGTTGGAACTGATCTGAACGAGAAAGAGATTGAGAAATTAAGAAAGGTATTTAGACATTCTATAAAAACTAGAAAAGCGGTATTAGACCTAACTAATGGGAGGATAGAGGGGATGGTTTTTTACTTTTCCCCGACAACAGCAAAGTTTCCCCTCGGGTCAATTTGCAGTTCGTCCAAAGATGAACTCTGGGAAATGTTTAAAGCAGATCATACAGGACAAACTATTCCAGCGAGGAAATGTTTTTTAAGTGGATATAAACCATAGTAGTTTCGATTATTTTTCTTATATTGTAGAGTAATCAAAAATACAATCTAACTCAAAGATAAATAGATCATGGGATTTGAAACGGAATTACTAGAACTAAGTGAAACTGAAACCAAAAACAAAAACAGAATCGTTGTATTTAATGATGATGTTAATTCATTCGATCACGTAATTGAATGTCTAATAAAGTACTGCAAACACAAACCAACCCAAGCCGAACAATGTACCCTAATTATTCATCATAACGGTAAGTGTGATGTTAAGGAGGGAGACATCTTGGATTTGATCCCAATTTGTGCAGCTTTAACCGACAATCAAATTTCCGCAACAATAGAATAATATTATGGCTTTAATTGAAACGAAGAAGGGTAAGAAGGTAATAACCATCAATGAATCTGAGGTTCTCCATCAATCACACCTTCAACACGTAATCACAGCATTAGAGGCATTTTCGGAATCTAAGGTTATTGAGACTGTTAAATCAACACCTTATTCATCTTACACTTACAAATACCATTTTACTTTCTCCTCCAGTATTACCACGAAGGTTCTTCGTAATGCACTAATCAAATTGAAACTAAAGGTATGAAAACATATACTGAGGAAGGATATAGAGATGTCGATGAGGCTTATCTAGAAAATAAAGACACCAACCCACATCATTTCCATCATTATGATAGCGGTCTGGTTACTTATAAAAAAGAATACATCCACCTTTACAAGGAACCAGAAGAACGTTTTTTCGAATGCTCCAATAAAATAATGGTTACCCCAGACCTACCTGGACAAGGGTGTCTAAATTGGGGAAAGCAAAGAAAATAGTTTCACAAACTCCCCGCTATCTCGGAAATTTTTCTTACATTAGCATGTAATCAAAAACATCTATTATGTCTAATCAAGAAATAGAATCCTTAATAAAAGAATTCAATACGTCAATCCAGAATTTATTAAAAGCCGGATTTTCTTCCGGTAATAAAGATATCCAGGATTTAGGGATAACCGCTCAATTAGTTCTTCTGACAGCAAGCAGAGGAGGACTAGAGGAACTTAAAGTTTTTCTTAAAAATTATCTTCTCATGGAAGAACTTGAAAAAGAAGATCCGATGGTGAGACTTTCCAAAATGGCTCTTTGCCTAAATTAACGAAACAAAAAAGTTTAAGTATCTAAAAATAAATATGATACTTAACTTCGTTTGTAAGACAAATAGCAAGAAGAATTATTACGAGATACAGAGAAGGGTCCATTTAGCTGGTGCTCATGTAAGTAGAGATAGAACTCTGGAGTTAAATGGTGTCTTTGAAGGCACCATTTCAGTTTCTTCTTACAGTGGTTCGTTATATAAAGAAATAGAAATATTAAATTTGGCTGAACTCGAGTTAACAATACTTGGGGGAACGAAAGAAAATTAAAAGATTATGTACGAAGACGATGAATTCGAAAATTCCTTCGATTTTCCAGATATGGAAAAAATGAAAGCTAAAATGAAAGAGATAGAAAGAAAGAAATTCAGGGAAATGTCTTACAAAGCATATGGTATGCTGGTAAAAGATGGGCTGGATTCTGTAGACCAAAATAATAAAGCTGATGCTATTTTGGCTATCCGTAGAATTTTGGGACTTATGGTAGAAGAGGAACAATTCGAAAGATGTTTATTTCTAAAGAATTTCTTAATAGAGAATCTGTCGGTAAAAGATCCTCAACCGTTATTTGACTTCAACGATTAACAATTAATTATGTTTAAAATCAATAAACAAAAAAGTAAACCCGAAACTAATTCCATAATGATCGGAATGAGCTTCAATGGGGATTTAGAAATAGACGGGGATATTAGAATAGACGGAAGTGTCACCGGAGCAGTGAGAGCAAACGGTAAGATAGTTATAGGTGAGTCAGGAAAGGTGGAAGGAGACCTCGGTTGTGAGAATGCATCAGTATCCGGAATAATAGAGGGAACTTTAGTTATAGAGGATCTTCTTGTCTTAAAGAATTCTGCTAGAGTTCATGGAGACATATACTCAGAAAGAATTGAATGTGAAGAAGGAGCTGAAATAAACGGAACCTTAAACATAGGAATGTCCTGGAAAAATGAAATTGAAAATGAACAAAAAGAAAGTATCCAGTCTGAGGGTAAAACCGAAGGGGGAAGTAAAGGAGCAGACTTTATCGAAAGCCCCAAATATCCAGAATTCGAAGACTGATCTTACAGCAAAAGAAGTCTGGAAGAATTGGGAATCTAAATGGTTACTTTGGTTAACCGTTGGATTCGGTATTGGTTTTTTTCTTTTCCCAATATTTATGCGGATTTTAAGTAGGGTTATTTAAAAAGATTTCTTATATTGTGGTGTAATCAAAATCATCTACAATGTCTACCACAACTCAAAAAACTCAAACTTTAAGTTTCTATACTCTAGGGGAACCTTTTACAGAGCTCATTAGAAATTTTATAGAAGAAGGATCCTTCTATCAGGCATACGAGATTCTAAAAGATGGAGGAGCACCTCCAGAGTACATCAAATCTTTTTTTCTGTTTACCTCGGAGTTTGTTGGTGACACAAGAGACGATTCATTTGCTATTAGATTCTGCAGCCCTGTTTATTCAACAGAAGAAAGGCTTTATGATATTTACTTCTATGCTTTATCAACTCTCATGACACAAATTTATAGAGAAGAAGATTTAGACCCAGATGATGTAGGATTTAGTATTCACCTATTAAGAAAGAACAAAAGCTTTCAATGTCTTCTAAAAGTTATTCCTGAGGAACAAATTATGGATATAATTATTCCCCGTTCCAATCTTGCTGAATGGTATGATATATCACCTTCAACTAAAAAAGGAAATCAGGTATCCCTTAATGGAGTTATTACCACTGACGGTAGATTAATTGGATGTGGTAACCAAGGTCATCAGGAAATGTATCCTTATCTTTATTCTCTAGGTTTAGCGGATGCTAGGGATTGGACAAATAGTTACAAAACCATTCATATATCATCCGGGCAAACTTCAGGATCTCTTGCTCATGCAATGGAACATCCAAAAGATGAAATGGGAAATAAGCCTACCGAAAAACAAATAGCTACTTTATTTGAGTACAGAGATAGAATTCGATCTTATGGATTTGGAAACAACTCTATCCCTAATACTCTCTTGGAATATAATGCGGGGGTAACAAACAAAGGAGGAAAGTTTAACAATCTTACGTTTCTTAGTAAATTCTATCCGGAAATAAACTTACCCAAATTTTCTTTGAACCCGATGGAAGGAAACGTATGCATCAGAACTTCACCAAGGTATTCTATGCCGGGTCTTTTAAATTCAAAATTTGGCATAAACGAAAATTCAATAAAAGAAATAGAAGAAGACTTTGAAAAGTATAGGAGTCTCATGGGGATCTCAGATAATCCACATTACCAAAACAAACTTTATTACTTCTACCAAGAATTCATAGAAGGTAAAAACGGAGTTGCTCACTACAGAGCTTCAAATCCAGAAGACTGGAGAGAAAGAGAATTCTCTTATTCGGTATCTTCAAACCGGGGTGATATAGTAGACGGGGTAAAATCTGATGAGTTATTATCTTATAAAGAAGGTAAAGAACTAGCGGAAATCTTGGAGACCCTCAGTAAAGATCTTAATGAAAGTATTCAGGTAGAATTTGTAATCTCAGAGGAAGGAAAGGTTTATATTGTCCAATTAAGAATACTTAAAGATGAACCAACTTATCTCCCATATCAAATAGACGAGAATAAAATTCTCTATAAGGGTAAATCTTTCTCTATCGGAAGCGGAGATTTTAATATTAAAGACGTTCTGATAATAGATAATGATTCCGCGGACTCCTCAATACTTATAGGGAAAAAAGCTTTGATAGTTAGAGAAGACGTAGAATTCAGTCATATTCTAGCTCTATCAAAAGCTATGAATATCCCTTCAATATATGGAGTAGGAGACATAAAGTTACCAAAGAAATTTTCAATAAACACCAAAGGGATAAAAGGACTAATAATTAAAAAATCTTAAAATGTCATTTAAAGTAGGAGATGAATTCAGAACCAATAAGCTAAGTCTAAAACCTGGAGGGAGTACAGTAACAGTACATCTCATAGACTCTGATTCTAAAATCTATGACAAGATAAAGAATCCAGGAAAATATGTAGCATCTCTAATAAAACTGGCAAACGAAAAAGGTATAACCAGGATAGATGTAGACGGGGAGGAATTCTGGAAGAGTGATGGAATACAGGGTAATCTTTTTTAGAATTTTTCGCTGTTATATAGAAAAGATTTCTTATATTGCACTGTAATCAAAAACATCAGTCATGAGAATAGTAACAAGAATAGTCGTACTAGTAATAGGTTTATACATCTTAGCCGCTTTGGGTCTCGTAGAAATTATGATGGGACTTCTTATTGGAATAGGTAAAGTTATAATCCAAATAGCTTCTCTTTCCCCGATGGCAGCAGCAATTGGAGTCCTTCTGGTTATTGTCATAGCAGGAAGTAGATCCATAAGCGATAGCAATTATAAAAGCAATCGTAATCGCAAAAGATAGGAAACTAATGTAAATTTTGTTCATATGATCTCTAAAGAAACATCATGAAAAAAATTTTATCAGCTCTCGGATTAGGTAGCGGAATTATCTTAGTAATCCTTTTTATTTTATTTATGTTTGTGGTTGGTCCCTTACTTTTTGTTTATGGACTTAACCTAATAGGATTTGAAACAGCATATACTTTTGAAACCCTATTTGGAGCATTTTTAATAATGATTGTACTAAGAGGAGGTGGAACCTCCTCCAAATAAAAAATGGAAAGAAAATCAGTAATATTCGACCTTGATGGAACATTGGCAGATATCTCTGAAAGAAGGAGACTATTTACTAGAGAAGACGGTAAAATCTTATGGGATGAATTTTACGATCCAAAAAATACAAAATTAGATCTACCAAACTATCCAGTCATCACAGCATACAAAATACACCGGAATTCTGGTCATAGAATGGTTATTTTTTCGGGAAGGAGCGAGAGGACAAGAGAATCTACACTCAAATGGTTATCAAAATATGGGATAACCTTTGATAAACTTTACATGCGACCCGATACTAAAGAGGTGGAACACCAGCTGGAGTTTAAGTTCCCTGGAATTAAAAGGAAGCCGACGGACTTCAGATACACCCCAGACGATGAATTAAAGTTGAAATGGCTTAATGAAGAATTTCCAGGGGATAGCAGAAAAAATCTCATCTGTACCTATGACGACAGAGATAAAGTTGTAGCTATGTGGAGGAGCCAAGGGATAGCATGTTTTCAAGTAGCCCCAGGGAATTTTTAGAAATATGGAGGAAATTATAAGATGTATAATTTTAATAGCAATGGTATCCTTTTTTATGTGGGTAGATTGGAAAGATGTAAATAAAACAACATGAAAACCTTCTCAAACCTTTTATCTTTACTAGGAGTCATAATGTGTCTTGGTGTTGCTTTCTTTACAATGAAAGGTTGGGCTCAGGAATACATTCGGTTCGAATCGGAGCAATCCGAAATGGGATTTACTTTTATGATGATCTTCCTGGCAGTCCTTCTGGTGATGTCAGTAGTAGTTCCCGAAAAGAAAGAGTAAACTACCCTCCTACCTTTTTTTAAATTTACCTCTATTTTATCGTTACCGAACAAAATAGATTCCTTATATTGCACTGTAATCAAAAACAAAAAACAAATGGCAAGACAAGAGTCAAAAGGTAAAATGTCCAAAGCACAAAAGCTTAAAATCGCAGCTGCAGTTAAAGCAAACGCAGCTAAGAAAAGAGCTGAACAGGGGTTACCTCCCATCGATGAAAATGGTATCCAACTAAGAACCAAAAAGGTGGAGACAGTAAAGATGAAAGATCAAAAGTTCGATCCGGCACTTTTCATTCCAATGAAAACCAAAAGTCCAATCGATCTTCTTTTCTCCAATCAAGGTGGGGTTCCAAAAGCATGTAACTTTATAGTCATAGGGGATCCGGGTGTTGGTAAAACCACAGTAACCATGGATATCGTTGCTGACCTTATTACTGAAGGATACAAATGTCTATTCATTTCTGCGGAAATGACCAAAATAGACCTTTATGAATACTGCCAAAGATATCCAAAATTCGGTGAGCTTGATATTCTATTTCTCGGTGAATATTTAGACGATAATCCAAAAGAGGTTATTGAGGAGGAATTGGAAAGGGGATATGATTTAGTTCTGGTTGACTCCTTCATTGAAGTTCAGGAGGCAGTCAAGGAGGTAAACAAGATGTCAACATCAGGTTCAGAAAAATGGTTAATCGATACCATGATCAAACAAAATCTTGGTAGAAACGAAATGGAAAAGAATACCACATTCCTGTGCATTCAACAGGTTACCAAGGGTGGTGAATTTGTTGGTTCAAATAAACTGAAGCACAATACCACCGGAATGATGGAAATTAGATTCGATGATGAATCTGGTGTAGCTTCTCATATTTCATTTTCCAAAAACCGAAGAGGTCCGGTAAATCGAAAAATGTTTTTCAATCTGAAATCTCAGAACAACGTTAAATATGACGGACAAAGATTTGACCTCGACGAAACAACCAGAGATACTATGGAATCTGAAATGGAAAAAATCCAGAAGGATTCTGATGCTTTTGATAAACTTTTCGAAACTGGTGATCTCCACATCGCTAAACTTCAAGAGGAGGAAACACAAAGAAAAATAGACGCAGGGGAAATTTAAAATAATCCTCCGAACATCGTTTGTATGTTCGGAGGATTTATTACATTGCAGAGTAATCAAAAAAAAACAATATGACTTACATTAGAAAAGAAAGAAGATCGTTTGAAACGATTTCTCAAAGTGAGTATGACAGAAAATCTGACATCGCTCTAAAGAATCAGCCCATCAGGAAAGAAGTTCCTCTGAGTTCAATCGAAGTAGTTAAGGACGGAGTTCTTTCTTATGGAGGATCTCTCATCGGACTTTCTGAAAATGCACTCAAAGACATTTGTAAGATAGTTGGATTCCCTCTCACATTCGAAAAGACATTCACCAAGAATTTTGGAGAGGATGCGAGAAGACAAATGCTCAGTAAATTGAAAACAGCCACAGCACTAAACAAAAGTGCCACTGTTACTCTACTCCTGAATCCTGAAACGAAAATGGTGGTTGCGGTTCATAAAACCAAACACCGTCTAATATCTCACTCAGCATTTTTGGACACTACAACAAGTCTCATCGACCAATATAATTTGGATGTGAATAACTTCACTGTAAATTCTGACGGGTCACTTATCATTAATGCTTCATCTCCACAAAACCAATTCGGTATCCAAGGACTGAAGGATGAGGATTTCTTTGGAGGTATTACATTCTCCAACGAGATTCAAAGAGGATTTGAGGTTTCCCCATTCCTTCATAGAATCTTATGTGGGAATGGTATGATCGGAGGTGGCTTCGAGGAAACTCTTAGACTTGGAGGATTGGACCCAAAAATGTCAGAAGACTTTTTTGTTCAACTGAAGCAAATGGGAGATCGGGGATTTAAGCCAATGGGTTTGGAATCGAGAATAAAAACCGCAATCGAAACCCCAGCATCATTATACGAAATGAGAAACGCTCACGAATCTCTAACCGCATACTCTGGGGTAGATACTGGGGCACTCGAACAATGGATTCCTTATGCTACCACGAATGAAAGATTCAGAGGAGCAAAAATGGACCCGCTTTTATATAGTGACGAACAAAAGAAAAGAGCCAAAACTGGTACCTCAATTTGGGATATGATTAACGGAATGACACACTTTGCTTCCCATGATAACGGAATGAGGCTAAGTGACGAATCTCGTAGAAAACTTCAAAAGGAGGCAGGACTTCTCTTAACCAAGAAGGTTTATGACATGCAGAATACCGTACCTTCTCCTTATTAGGAGTAGGTTCGCCGTAGGCAGGAGGGACCACGCCAGGTCCCTCCATAACGGCCCCAAACATAGTATGTTAGTAACATACTCCCGCGCGAAGGAAATTCTAGGTTGTTTTTGATTACACATATACAACCCAAATCCCGGATAAGTTCTGTGCTTATTCGGGATTTTTTTTGTATATTGCAGATGTAATCAAAAACACATCACATGAATTTATTAAATGATCTAGAGGATCTTGGGTTTGATACTAAAGTCCAATTCAATGAATTCCTTAGATATTTCATTCAAAATTATCCTCATCTCAACTCACATGTTTCTGGACCTGATCTTGAGGAATTCTTAAAGCAACCCCATATCCGAAGATCCTCCATCGAAAAGAAAGCAGATTTCTTTTCTGATTATATTCTTTCACAGGGACTTTGTGATGTAATGGAATAATTTAGATATAAAAAATAAAATAAAATATAGTATGAGCATAAATAAAGTAAAATTGTTTGAGGATTTCAATTCTGGCTGGGTAACAGACGGAAGTCTACCAGAAATGAAAGAGGCCACTGAGCTTACACAAGATAATGAACACGGACCTGCAGATCCTACTGCAAAAATAAGTGAAGAGTGTTTGGTAGCATTCAAAGAAAAAGGTAAATTATTAGTACGCATAGGAATTGCAGAAAGTGGAACTGATCATGACGGGACTACTTATTCGAATTGGTATATAGACGGATGGGAAGACTATGTAGGTTACTCAGATATATTGGGATGGCATGAAATTCCTGAATTACCAGGATCTTTCAAATAAAAATATGGCCTACGATAAAGACAAGTATTACGGTTACGAGTTTATTAAGCAGAGAACCAAAAGAGCTCCTGCCTATATGAGGGAGGAGATACAAAAGCTAAGACCACAAAAGGTTTTGAATAATGTTGGGAAGGAAATCATGGGAACTAAAATCTCTGAGAGGCTTCACGCATACATCTTTAGTAACCGCTGGTAATGGATTTAAATGCATCATGTAACAGGATGAGGTTTTAATAGGCCCTCCAACATAGTATGTTAGTAATATACTCCGCACGCGAGAGGAATGTTGAAAAGATTTCTTATATTGCAGAGTAATCAAAAATAATCAGATGTCAAATCAAAAAACTTTATCTGTCTTACCTATAGGAATTGTTGGTCCTAATACTGGAAAGACCTGCTACGACTGGAATCTGTATAGTGAATTCCAAAAAGGATCCACAGTATATCTTATGCAAGGAGGATTTCTAATTCTGGCTGGAGGTGGAGGACTGGAAGTGGATCAGGAGGTCATTCTAAGAAACAATGACTCCAATAGGAAACTTCAGGAATCTAAAGTCATTGCGAAAACTAATTGTAATCGAGATGACGTTCTGAAAATGCTACTGGATCATGAATATGACTACTATACAAGAAGAGCATTCAAAAAGAAAAGATTTGATTCTAAATTAAGAACATCATACTCACTAAAAGGTGTAGAATAGAATGGCATCGAAATGGATAATACACAGAGGAACTTTCAAAATGGCTAACGTATCTTTTCACAAGGAGCTTTTAGGTTCGAAGATGAAAGACAAAGAAGAAAGAGCACTCGTAAAGGGTGGAGGATATTTCAAATTTAATGAGGACGAAGAGAAAACAACTTTCGAATTATTTGGTAAGTCCTTTGACTTTGGTTCTTGTCAATTGGAAGATTTCAAAGAGGTTGTCCACTGGCCGAGAAGACATAAAGATCATATTTTTTATTTCACAGACGAGCATACAGGGATTAGAACCCGGGTAAAATAATTCACTAAATAGCGTGGTTTATCGAAATAAAAGTCTTATATTGCAGATGTAATCAAAAACACATCACATGACAACAATTCAAGAAAAATTAAACGATTTCAAAGGAGCCCAAATTATCGGTCTCGATTCTACAACAACCATAAAATTAACCGGTGGGAAATCAAACCCAATGCAAGGTAAAGTTCAAAAGGTTACCGTAGGAAATACCGTAATGATTTTCAAATCTGCAAATGGTTATAAAAATATGGTCAACCGAAGATTGGGAAAACAAATCGATCTTTCTGAAGATTTGCTCGCACAACTTTCCGGAAGGGAATTTACTCCTGGACCAAGACCATGGGGTCAAAGACTTCCTGATTCACCCTTTGTTTTGCACAAAGATAAATTATATCTCGAGTGTATTTTTCTGAAATCTGGAACTTCAAAATTTTACTTTAAAGGTAAAGAAATTCAAAAAAACCAAATCATCGGTCTTCCCAAAAAGAAAGAAGGCGCTCAAGGAGGTTTACGAGACAAAGTTATTATTCGAACTTTTGCTCTTGATTCCATCTTGAAGGTTAGAAAATCACGAGAAGAAATCTTAGGCCCCCGAATCGTAGGGGCATAGGGAACTGGGGGTTGGACCCCCTCACGTACGGGTATTTAAAATTAAACTCCATTTGCTAAGCAGATGGAGTTTTTTCTGTATATCTGCTGAAGACCTCGACAGATGCACATGATCAGATCAGTCGCATTTGTCGAGGAGTCTAGATACATTCAAAGAAAAAGTTTCAAAAAAGATCCACTTTTATCGTCGCTATTTAGCGAAGGTTCTGTATATTGCACTGTAATTAAAAATAAACAAAAACAAAAAGTTATGAGTAAAATTATGAGAAACCCACAAACAGGACGAATGATGTCTAAAGCTGATACCTTGGAGTATCTAAAGGCACAGGAAACTGCGGGATCGGAAAAAGCAATAGCGAAGGCTACTTCCAAAAAGAAAACCAAGGCAGTCAAACCAAAGGTGACTGCTAAAGTCAAGAATCAGAAAGGTGAACAGAAAGTTCAGATTCTAGTAAACCCTCTTGCTGTTTACAGCAAAAAAGCAATGGAAGGGAATACCAGTAGCATCAAAGCGGGAACAGAGGTTATCCTCACTCCGGTTAGCGATGTTGCCATCCGGGTTAAGAAGACCAATTCTTCACGTACTTTTTACACAAACAAAGAAGCAGTTGCGGCTGCGGAAGTGTCTGTATAAAATACTTCCGGTTGGGACTAATCCCCCAGTCCCAACCGGAATTTATTTAAATCCCTTAAACTAAAGAATCATGAAACCAATTAAATCCTTTTGTCTCTTTCTTTTCTTAATTATGGTAGGTACTGTAACCGCTCAAACTATTTTGAAAGGAATTCCGATAATCACGGAATCCGGAGATTCAGTACTTATTGAAATGCTATCCTACGATGAGGAAAATGAAGACTCAGTGTGGGTAAATATCACAGAAAATTATTGGGAGTACGACCACGGTTGGTATGCTACTGGTGAGATCAACGCTAAGGTTAGAAAGGACGTGGAATATCGTTTTAGATTTTTGACCGGAAGTAAATCTTTAGATTGTTTCGAATACACATATTTAACAATAAGAGGTTCTAAAGAAAAAGTAGTAATAAAGAACACTAAGGAAAATCCTATTGAGTTCGATGCTAATGGACCAGACCTAATTTATCCGGTTCCAAAAATCTAAGAATGAAGAAAATTCTGTTCCTCCTTCTCGGCATTTTGTCCGGATATGGTTTATACTCAATCCTCCAAGATTATGATATAGTAAAGAAATCGGATTCTAAGGTTGAGGTAGAATGCCCACAAGCCAATCCCGATGAAGTCGTGATAGAATATGAAGGCTAAAATAAATAGCGAAAGATCGATGGGCTTTCGCTATTTTTTTGTATATTGCAATGTAATCAAAAACAAACAAATGGAAGCACTTAAGAAAGGTAAAGGGAATCACGATTTTTCAAATTTTGTTCAGTTCAGAGGAACAGAACTTCCTGACGAGGCAATCGAAGCTTTAACAACAACACAGCCAGGTACAAATTGGGAATCCACTCCTTTTAGATATCCAGGCGAATGGCACTTAGCTTACCACGAAAAAGGTGTGCCGCCGGAGAAATCAAAGAAATGGATCCTCGTAACTAACAACGCAGGATTCTACAAAGTCGATGCAGAATATGCTATTTGGTATACCGCAGAGCCAAACGAAATCTCAGGTAGTACTCGAATGAGATGCTACTGGTCTTGGAATCAAGCGATAACCAACCTGAACAGACTACTCCGAGCAGGTTCAATGGAAAGGGACCCAAATTATCAAACATAAAAATAATTAGCGAGGGATCATTGGTCTCTCGCTAATTATTCGTATATTGCACTGTAATCAAAAACAAACCACATGGCAGACGAATTAATAGATTTGATATTCGATTTAAGTGACTTGGGAATAGATTCAATTATTCCCAAAACTGAAACCGGAAATTTTGACCATCTAGATATCCGATGGATTTACCCGGAACCTAAAGACCTCAAAAGAGCACGGGATCTTGCTAAACTTCCAAAAGGTATTGATGCTGGTGGACCCCTTCAATCCAAAGCAAATCCGCAGGCGAAAGCCATAACTAATTCCGAAAAACTAATTCGAAGAGCGAAGGCTGTTGTTAAGGTTTGGGGAATCGGTGACCACGAAACGATTAAAGGAACTTCAAATCCATGGACTCCGTTTTACGAAAAAATGGTTAGACAAGGATTTACCGCGGAGCAAATAAAAATGGTTAAAAACTACAAATAAGGAATTATGAAAATCCTAGTTTTCCCAACATGGTTTATGGTTTGTATGATATTTCCATTACTTCCGGAAACCCATCCTTGGAAAAAAGGCGGACAAGAACCATTTACCCTTGGTGAGTGGGCAAAGTCATCTACTCCAATAACCAAATTCATAGCACTAGCTTTTTGGGCCTCTATCATTAAAATTTTAATAGTTTATTTTTCCTTTCTCTAATGAACATCTACCAAATAATTGCCGACCTTGAAACTACTTACATATGTAGGAGAATGGAGGTTCCGAGGGATGTTATGATCATACACCCAAAAATCTTCTCACCAACCAGAAAGAAGAAAGGTCGGTAAAACGAGTAACAGAAAGAGGTTGGTACTAAAAAGATGTTTGAATTTAAATCGGTAAGGATCGCTGTACTCTCGCTAAAGTTTCTTATATTGTCATGTAATCAAAAACAACAATCATTATGAAAAAGTTATTTTCTGCAGAATCAAACAAAAATCAGGATGCTTATATCACTAAAGTGGTAGAACACGGAACCATGAAAAATAAATTCAAATTAGCTTATTTGAATAGGAATGGACATAGAGAAGCAACAATTCAGATCTTTACCAGTAACGGGGATTTGAAACAAATAGCATGTGCCAGAGATATAGGACTTAGTGTGGATGTTTCTTATGTTGCTGATTTCAAGGAAAAAAGACCAGAAGCAATCAAACTTTTCTGTCACTTCGAGTCATATCTGAAGCAAATTTATACATAATCATCATCGGTTTTCGCTAAAGTTTCTTATATTGAAGATGTAATCAAAATAGAATACCAATGAAAGAACTTAAGGATTCCCTGATTGAACAGCTAGAGGCAATAATAGAACTGAGGAAAGGATCTAGACCCACTGATCTACCTTATGCCGGTCAAGAGGATTTCGTTCTTAAAAACGGTAAGGTTTTTACCTCTCAGAAATATCCGGAGAAATACGAAAAGTACAGAGGTGAAATGAAACTTTGTTTTACCAATGCCTTCGACCTGTCCCAGAGATTCCCTGAGCTAACCTATGTGGAAGGGTATGGGATGTCTTCAAATATTCCATTAGCTATCCATCATGCTTTCTGTGTAGATAAGAAAGGAAACGTTGTGGATCCAACCTGGAGAGACCAAGAGGAGACCGCTTACTTTGGGGTTCAGTTTAATCAGACCTATGTTGCTAATACCATATTGAGAACAATGCACTACGGGATACTTGATAACTATCACGAAGGGAATCCACTACTGACCAAAGAAAGTGGACACAAAAGAAAAGATTTTTCCTCAAAATAATCATTCAACTCTCGCTAAAGTTTATTATATTGCAGATGTAATCAAAAACACATCACATGTCGCAAATTCAAAGATTCAATAATCACAACGCCAAAGAATTTAGAAACCTCTTCAAAGAAAAAATGGAGGAGTTTTTCATAGAGACTGGAATTTATGTAGAACTTGGTTCCAATCTATCATTTACTTCCCTCAATATTACAGGTAGAATTTCAGGAAAAATCCTGCAATCTGAAAATCAAGAAACTGCTATATTAGAAGCTGCTAAAATCCAATGGGATTCTAATGCCTACAAATATGGACTTGGTACTGATTCCTTTGGAAAAACTATTTCTCTTAATGGGGAAAAATTTGAAATCTGTGGAATCAAGACCAGAAAGGGTAAATATGGAATATTGGGTAAAAACCTTCAGAATGGTAAAACTTATGGTCTACCCACATTTTCAGTAGTAAGGATTCTAAAAGAAATGGCATAATTCTAAAAGAAATGGAAGATCCAAAATTAAAAGGTTACGGCAAAAAATATTATAAACTACCTCTGATTCTTATTGCGGTTACCCTAGCTTGGGTTTCAGTAATTGTCTGGGCAATCTTTACTTAAATCATTATGAAGAAATCAACAAAAGTGATTGGCTTAATTGTAATAGCATATATAATTTTGCTATTCAATTTTACTGCTTCTTACACTCCAAGGGATTCCAATGTTAAATACACATTAACCTACAATGGATTGGTTTGGATCTCATTGGATCATTACACCATTTGGAAATATAACAGTGACGACATCGGGATGACTTGGATAAACTACGGAAAAAAGAAAAAAGAAAATGACTGAACTTAAAAGAACAATTCTTATTTTACTGTCCATAGGCCTTCTTGGATTTGGAGTCTTCCTAGTATTATTTGGAGAAGAAGACCCAAAGGAATCCGAGTTTGTTTTTCTTTATGCTATAAATACGGAAAAGGTTAAGACTTTTGGTGACATTCCTTATCTCTATACTCATTTGTCACTGGGTGAGGGTGATGAGGTTTTATACTTTCCTGAAATTGTAGATTCGTATCTTTACTCAGATTCGACTGGTTTGTCTTGGATGCCACAAAAAGAAAAGACCCTATTTCTAACTAAAGAATACTACTCGAAAATAACCGAGCAGGATACGCTGAGGATCTTTAGAAAAAGAAGAAATTTTTGGGACGATGTAATTCCTGATGAAATCTATATTGAAAATTCTGAAGGTAAAAAGATTCCTTTAATTCCTGACACGTACGGAGTAGAATCTTCAAAGGGTCTAGTAAGGGATATGAAAAGTCTAGTAAGGGACGTGGAAAAAACTATAGATGGGGTCCAGGAGATAAAGGATAAAAGAGGACTGGAAAAGATGAAATCAGATTTCGAAAAGAATCTAAAATAATCGCTGTACTCTCGCTAAAGTTTCTTATATTGCAGATGTAATCAAAAACAAAAAACATTATGGAAATTACTATTGGAAACACAACTGGCGGGGAATGGGAAGAAAATGCACAGATCACAGCTAAAGAATTGGCTTCTGGTTTGGTTATTAAAATCGAGCCTGTCAAAATAGAAGTACTGAATAGTACCTCGGAAGAGTTAGATGTTGACGTTGAGATGTCAAATGGGGACGAAATCGAGTACCGGAGTTATCTGAATGATGCACCATATAAAAGGGAAAGTGACCCTGAGGATTACGTTAGGATAAGATTAAATGGTGAACTGGTATTTGAGGACTTAGGTCCAGAACAAGTAGATTCACCATCAGAAGAAATCATCCGGGTTTATAAAAAATTCCAAGAGTAAATCGTTTGGTTCTCGCTAAAGTTTCTTATATTGTAGAGTAACCAAAAAATAACTATCATGTCAATAGCAAAATTTCTAGTATCCAAGTTAATGTTAATTAATTACTGGTATGATAAAAACGTCCTACCATATTTTGAAACCCTTCGATCGAAAAAAATATACAAGGAATATAAAAGAACCGAATTAGTCATTCTGATGTTAATTAAGGAAAAGGGAAAGAGCGAACCTTATTTGAATGAATTAAATGATATCAGGATCAAGTTGGAAAGATTCAAGCATGAGAAATTCTACACAAAGAATATCATGAGTATCAATGATTAAATAAGTAATCAAAAACAACTATCATGTTAAAAACAATCTTATTATTTCGGAAAGATCTAGTTCCTAGCTCTGTGAATGAAAAGGCTTCGGACATTATGGTATCCTCGTTTCAACTCGGTGTGCAAGAATATAGATCTGCAGATATCATAACTTTCAAAAATGATGATGGGATTTCCCGACATCTTAAAATAAGAGAGTCAGAAGAAGCATTAAAGTTTATTTCAGGACATCCATTGATAACAAGGGACCTAACATAGTATGTTAGTAACATACTCCTGCGCGAAGGGAAATTTGAAGAAATTAGTTTCTAAAAGATCGAAGGGAATTAAATAGTAATACTTATATTGCAAAGTAATCATAAAACAAAATAAAGCTATGGGCTGGTGGTCAACAAATATTATGGGAGGAGATACACCTCTTGATTTTCAATCAAAAGTTTACGAGGAATTAGGGAAATCCCAATTCCCCAATGGATTTGACGGAGACGAATATGAACCGACCCCGGAAGACTTTAATTCCAATCCAAATCTCTACGATAAACTATTTACTGAGGAGTTCAGAAGGAATTGGGGAAAGGATTCTTACAATATAGCCAAACAAGTATTTGCCTATATGCTTATGAAGGCAGGAGGTAAGATGACTGATGAGGTAAGAGCCGAAACCACCCAGGCTTGTGATGATGATGAATGGGCTAATGATGATTTAGAAAGAGCTGCTCATATCAGGAACCTCAAATCCCACATTCAAAATTATGATCATTCTCCGGTTACAAATCTAGAACAAGACTACGGAGTCTTTGGAGCAATCCAACAAGGGGAATCTCCTCAGTTAGATCTAGAGGTCATGAAGGTTAATATGGAGAAGGAACTTCAGGAGCTTAAAAATGAAGAGCTCATGTATTATGAAACCGCAAATATTCAAATCAATGCTCCAAGATCCCTGATTCAGTTATCCACTGGGACGAAAATAAACCTTTTGGAGAAGTATCTAAATTTACCAATCTCTTCATTTCCTCTCGTAAAGGAAATGAGTTAAACTTTTTTATTGTTGATGTGCTGATGTGCATGTTGGTTAGCCCTGGAAATTTCTGCTTTTTTCCAGGGCTTTTTCGCTGTTTTATGAAAAGGATTTCTTATATTGCAGATGTAATCAAAAACACATCACATGTCCACTAAGAAGCTTATCAAATCTAAAGTCAATCCTCTCCAGCTCCCAACCCTTTTTTTCGCTGGAAATTCAAGACTTACTTTCCGGAACCAAAAAACCGGAACCCATATGACCGTCCACGTAAAGCAACTTAAGGATCGAACAAAAAAAGATGCTAAAGGTCGTAGGTTAAAGTTACCAATTTTTTACCTCAAAGTTTCACTTCTCGGGGATTCGGATCAAGGTTACAGATTTGCTGGAACTATCTTCCAGGAAAATATGGGAATCAAGCTTCACCAAAATATCAAATGGGATTCCCAAATGGGTAAGGTGGTAGCTTTTGTTATGAATTCCTTAAAGAATCCGGAGCTTCTACGCCAGAAAAACGTAGGACTTTTCCACGAAGGAAAATGCTGCAGATGTGGAATGCCACTCACACATCCTCAGTCTATCGATAGAGCTTTAGGAGATGATTGTTACGCTTACACTCAAAAGAAAGAAGAAGTCGAATCCCCATTTTAGGGATTCGATTTTTTTACTTATATTTACAAAAAAGTAGAAGGAATCTAATGTCTAAGAAAGAAACCATAACGAATTCTAGGGTTATAGCAATAATGTGGTGGAGAGAACTTACTCTCAGGGAGAAAAAGAACCTCTCAGAATCCTCTGATCTTCTTCAGGGAACCCCGAGAGGACCTGAGTCACTAACTGGGTCAGAGATAGAAAAGTTACATCAAAATAGATAGAAATCTATCGTTCAAAATAGCGAAATTATTCTTATATTGTAATGTAAAACAAGATAAGAACCACCGGGCACATGTGTCCGGTTTTTTTATGTGCTAACCTTTTCTATAGAACAATAAGAGGACCTTCTATTAAAGTAGGATCAAAGAAGGTTCTAAAGTCCTCATGAGTTTTTCAGCTAACTATCATAGAAATCACCGAGGAGTAAAAAAGTCCTCATGAGTTTTCCGGTTAACTACCATAGAAATCACCGAGGACTTTAAAGTCCTCCCCAATTCCAAGGGTAATTCTAAGGTTCTAAGGTAAGGTTAAAAAGCCCACTCAATTCTAAAGGTAATTCTAAGGTTCTAAGGTAAGGTTTAAATTTAAATTTAAATAACTTTTAAATCTAATAATAGATTAATCATAACTTTATAGTTCTGTAAGTGTTTGTAAATCAAAGAGTTAAGAAAGCCTAGACTCCTCATCATATTTAAATAGTTAACTATATACACTATTAAAAACACGTAGGAGTCTAAGAAAACTAAAGTGTTGTAAATGAAGCACTTATAAATTATTAAAATCCTATTAACTTTAAATTACATATATAAAAAATTTAAATCTTAATTTACCATAATCATTAATTTCTCGCTATTTTTTTGTATATTGCACTATGGATCAATCGGAAAAGAAGGAAATCGGAAAGTACTACTATTCACCCAACTTAGGTACTGTTGTAAAGTGCGACGGTCCAGAGGTTTCTAATAAAAGAGGTATTCCTATGACATTCCCAGGAGTTGTTATATCATCAACAATGGATTCCCTTCCTGTAGGTGACCACTCAAAAACCTGGATCTCTAAAAAATTTAAAGCGGTGAAGGAGGGAGATCTCGAAAATAGAAACCTAATAAATGAAATAAGTAATCTTGGAATTTAATCGTTCTATTCTCGCTATTTTTTCTTATATTGTAGATGTAATCAAAACAGGACCACATGAATGCCGATATCCGAATCCTTCCAATCCTTTTATTAGCTTTTGCATTCGGAGTAGATGCGGGGTGTATACTCAGAGGAATTCCTCCTTTTGAAGCTTATGGATCGCCTGGTCAATTTCTTGCTATTCATGGAATATTAGGTCTAATCTCAGGTTTGTCAATTGGTTCAGTTCTAAATGATAAAAAAAATGATAACTAAAAAAGTTCAAGTATTCGGAGTGGCCAGCCGCAAAATAGATTTGACAGGCCCTCAGGGAAATGCCTTTTATTTACTTAGCTTAGCTTCGAGGTGGATGAAGCAGATTAATCCCGAAAGAGTGGATGACGTACTGAACCAGATGAAGTCTACTACTTATCCAAAACTTGTTGCTTATTTTGAAATTCACTTTGGTTCCATATGTGAATTGGAATTGGAAATGGAAGAGGGGTTAGCTCATGAGGTTCAGGAGGAGGTCGAAAAAATAAGAGACACGAAAGATGTTATATGGGACCTAAAAACTTTAGGGTTCGACGATCTTGAAAACTAAATGAGAGCACTTCAATCAAACAGGGGAACTACTTTAAGCATATGAAAATTCAGATAGGACTCAAAGTCCACTACATAGGTAACACAAATCGATCCGACTGGGACAACGGAGTCATTAAAGCTCTATGTCCGGATGATCCGGATTGGTGTTTCGTTACTTACAATTATCCTGCTTGTGAAGAGTGTCCAAAAAATGGTGAGTATTGTAACTGTCCATCATATCTTATTTACACTTCTGCTAGGACGAGAGTTAAGGACCTTAGATTAGGGTGGTTGGATGCTGAGGGTAGATGTTCAACCCACCGGGAGCTAAAGGAGCTGAATGAATTTGGTTTAAACCCGGGTCTGAAATAGTTTCATTTTTATCGGGGTTAATTGTAAAGGAATTCTTATATTTACAATGTCTTAATTGATAAGGATCCTCCAGGGTCAGTTGGTTAATACCGATCTGAATGCGATCTGGAGGATCCTTCTAAAAAAGAAGACTAGTTAAACCAAAATTACTAGAAGCATGAAGTAACTAAAACCAACCACCCCCCACAAATCTAAATTTAGAGGCCCCCTTATAGGATGGAGGGGGGACCAAATAGCGAGAGGGGAGGGGGTTCACTAGGCCCCTCGTATAAGTGGGGTCCTGAGGGGGCTCAACCGCTAAGGGGACCTTTATTAGGGGATCCCTATATATTTAGGGGGAGACCCCTGGAATTTTGGGGGACCCGTACCTGGGGGTTTTAGGGGGCCCTCGCGTATGTGGGAAACTATGGCATGGATTTTGCTTCTAGCGGGTCTTTCCACTAAGACCACCCACTAAGACCATTTAGGCATACATAGACATACCTAGTCATTCTACCATCACAACCAACTTAGTCATTCTGACATCGTCCTAATCCAAATTGGAAGTATTACATTAGCATCATGAAAATCAGATGGAGAACCCTCTATCATAAGAAAACGGGGGCAAGACTTTCAGAAGGCCGCGATGGAAGCTATAAAGATTAGACCCTATGAGAAAGCTAGATAAGATTCTTTTGATTGCTTTTAGTTTAACTGCTATTGTGACTCTGTTCGTAAAAGTACCCATACCTATGATTCTTAAGGCTATAGGCTGGATTATAATAGCTCTTCATTCTTTCTTTCTTCTTACTCATCTAGCTATGTTCATTCCCTTTATTGCTGTCCTTGGTATAATAGGAGCATTGGTTGGTAACATTCCACCAGTTAAAAGTGTGATGGAAATAAGCTACGTTCTATTTGGTATTCTCATACTCATTGGAGAGGTAATCGGGGTGACTATAGTTTATTTTGTTATACCAACATTAGGTTGGATGCTTTATCTCGGGACTTGGGATTTTATGGAATGCCTAGAATTCTATTTGAAATGTTTTTAAAAAATAAAAAATGGATTGGTTTAAAGCTCTAATTTTGATTCTTTGTTATTTTATAGGAGCTCTTGCTTCTCTTCTTATTGTCTACTCTCTTGGATGCTTTGTTACGTGGGATTTGGATTGGCCTGAAGAACTTTCAAATTGGTCTGAGTTGCATAGGGCTTTTTTGATTTTATTTACCCTTTTTCTAGCTTCAGTACTAGGATGGAAAGCTAATAAGGTATAGGGAATCATTAGATATTGAAATTGTTTTGTTACATTGCCTTCATATAAAAATTTCATTATGAGATCCACAATCTTTAGTTACTTACTTGCACTCATAACGACTCCCGTTATTATTTTTTCTATGCTTTCATTTTCATTCTGGAATTTGGATGTCATAGTAGAACTGGAACAATGGGATCCTCCTGGTAGACTAATTGTATTTCTTCTTACTGTTGCTTTGTTTTTCCTAATAAAGAATTCCTATATAAGAATCTGGTATTGGGTTAAAAGAGGAAAAGAGATAAATGTTATAAAGGAATTAAGAGAGAAAAATAATGCTAGTTAATCTAACACCAGATAAGGAGGAACAGAAAAGGAGGGCCGGAATTGCGGAAGATCATGGGTTCAACTACCTCCCCCAGGATGATCCAAAGTTCATCCAAGAGACGGGTATTTACCAATGTTCTTGCCCATTTAACTTTTCAAAAGAGGAGTTTATAGAACTACAGAGACTGTCATGGAAGGATAGGTATAGCATATTCCCGCCGGAGTCAAATAAAGGGACTTACGGGGTCGCGGATACTATAGAACAGATCAAGGACTATTACGCTAAAGAGGTGGGGGACCCGGAACAAAAATTCGCGCTGGCGCTGACTCCCGTATACCAAGAAAAAGAGAATAAGGGTAAAGGTGGAGGATGGAGATGGCATAAGTGGGGACCTTATATAGGAA
>Ga0306898_1000238_pt1 | contig 22750 bp, 21 predicted proteins | sample AntRauMFilla1564_FD_190424 | JGI IMG/M metagenome (GOLD analysis project Ga0306898, IMG submission 190424) | Saline lake microbial communities from Rauer Islands, Antarctica - Metagenome Filla 1 #564 (v2) (version 2) | ecosystem: Environmental > Aquatic > Non-marine Saline and Alkaline > Saline ...
TCCTTAGCCGCTTTGATTCTAGTAACCAAATTTGTTGCTTCGGTTTCTCCCAAAATTTCACCGAGCGAATCGGCTTCGGCTAAGCTTTGTCCGAATCCTTGAATGAGCCTTCCGCTTTCGGTGAAAGCGCCCAAGTAAGAATCGCTCAATTTTCCAGTTTCTTTCAATGCGCTAAGAACAACTTGTTCATATCGTTTGAGTTCCGCTGTTGCGTTTTCGAACGCCGAAGCTCCGGTGCCTTCAAGTTCGGATAGAGCAATTTCTAGATCGATGACGCGCTTTGTTGCTTCGGCGCTACCGGCTGCCGCTTCATTCTGTGCGTCTGCCAACGCTAGCAAAGTGTCCCGATACTTTTCAGCCGACGCGGCGGATTTTGCATTAGCGGCGGTTTCAAAATTGATGCCGGTAATATTGCGAATCGACGCGAGATTTCTTTCGCTGTTGAGTCTCCGCAAATCCTTAAGTTCTTCCCGATACGCTTTGCTATTGCCGGTAGCGGCATCGCTTATAAGCTGACCGGCTTTGTACGCAGCAACCGCGACGATTGCTACTGCGCTAAGCCCTGCCGCGAAGATTGCCGCGCCCTTCGCTGCACCCACAAGCGCGATGCCTGCGCCTTTCATCACAAGCGGTATTCGCGAGAGAACCGGCAACTTAATTGAGGTATTAAGAAACTGCCAAGCCCGCGCCAGAACGCCGGTAGATGCCGCCGCCGCGCTTACTGCAACCGTTGTTGCCGCTGTGTTAGTTGCGACTCGTCGCCCTGTTGCGACTGCTGCGGCTTGCGCTGCGACATTGCCCGCTAAGATTCGATTTTGATTTAAGACCGCGGCGGTTTGTGCATTAATTGAAACGGACGAGAAGTTGCGGGCCATATTGTTTGAATAGATATTGCCGGTTGAAACAAGTGTCGATGCGTTGTTTGCTGCAACCTGACTGGTATTCGCAACGGTTGAAGCGGTGTCCCTGTCTTTAGCAGCGGAAAGAATGTTAACTGCGACCGACGCGCCGCCGAGCAAGAAACTAAGCCCAGTTAATGCAAGTTTGAGAGCAAGCCCGGCAACGGAAAGCCCCGCGACGATAGCCGTAGATACTACGATTGAATCAATCAAAAGACGGTTGTTACGAACAAAAGCAATGATTGCATTTGTGGTCGCGACGATTGCTTCTCTGTTATCGTCGAAGAACGCAACGACTCTGTTTTGGACAAGATTTCGCAATTCTGATGTAAGCGATGCGAAGCTACCCGCCTGAATAGCAAGTGTTTGGTTAAGGGTGCCCGCTCCGGCGCTCTGCAACCCTTCAATATCGCCGCGCAATTGATCAAATCCGGCGGATGCAATAGCGGTAATTCCTTGCACGGCCTCAACATCTTCGAAAAGCTTCTTGAATGTCGCGATAGATCCATCGCTTGCTGCGACAACCGCTTCAAGCGTTCCGATATATCCTTTTGTTGCTACCGTTGCTTCAATAGTTGTTCCAAGCAACTTTTCGATTTCTTCTCGCCCTTGCTTGCCGGGCGCGACAAGTTTAACGATTGCGCCTCGCGCTTGTGTGATTGCCTGCGCTGCCTGTACGCCGTTTCGGGTAAGCAAAGCAATAATGCCTAACAATTCTTCAATCTCTAGCCCTGCCGCCGATGCAATCGGGCTCACTTGTCCGAGCTTTGTAGCAAGATCATCGAAAGTAAGAATGCCGCGATCGACCGTACCAATCAACTTGCCTGCGATATCCTCTGCTCGGCTTCCTTCGATTTTAAACGCATTGAGCGAACCGATTAGAACATCTGTTGCAAGCGCTGTATCGACCAAACCGGCCCTGCCTAGTTTTGTCGCTGCGACAAGCGCCAAAATAGCATCTTCACCGCGCTTGCCTGCTGATACAATTTGAAAGAGCGCGCCGCCTACTTCATCGGCTGCCTTACCATATTCGGAAGCGATTTCAATTGCTTTACCGCGAGTTGCTTGGAACTGCTCGCTAGTTTCTTTCGTGATCGCCCGAACATTCGTAATAGCTTTATCGAAGTCGCTTCCGATTTTAAGAATCGCAGCGCCAAGCCCTACACCCGCAAGCAATCCAATTCCGCTCAACGATTGATTTAAAGATTTGACTTTATCGCGAGTGTTGTTGATTGTTGTATTGAGCTTGCCTTGAAATTTAGCGAATTCACGGACCGCTAGCGTTGAATCGGCCCGGAATCTAACAAAGATTTCGCCTGCATTAATTGCCATCGATTAGACTCCAAATTGCGCCGCGAAATTAGTTGCCCTCTGATGTTCCGAATTCGCTTGCGAGTGTTTTGTGCAAAGTATCAATCGGCATATTTCGAAGATCGATCGCGTTAGCGTTTCTCGGCTTGAAATCTATTCCGTCGTTTTCGATTTCCGATTCGCCTTTAGCGGATTTGATTTCGTCGCTTTCTTCAATTATGCAGTTCAAATACATTGTGATTTGTTGCATTGATAGATTAGAAATTTGCTCCGGTGTCCATCCGAATCTATCCGAAAAAGTAAAAAAGACTCTATCCCATCTAAGCGCCGCGCTGCCCCCATCGTTATCTTTTAAGAATTTACTTCGACGGGGGCGAATAGAGGGGAAATAAGATCCGTCACCAATTCGTTAACCAGCGGCGCAATGCTCATATCAAGCGTTCGCCCGACTTCATCTTCGGTTAAATGCTCTGCCTCTGGTCGATCCTGATTAACTAGGATCGTAACGATTCGGATCGTTTGATGAAAGTCGGTAGCCGCACCAGAAAGAGCCCTAAGATCGTTTCCATACATTGCAGTAAGCGCGGCGAGTCCTTTTAGATTAATCGGCTTAACCCGAATAACTTTATTTGGATCTTCATTATCAATCGCTGCCGAACCTAGCAAGATATCGCCAAGTGTGCATTCGTAAGTATCTTCGGACTTGCTTCTAGCATTCTGAATGTCGGCGATGCGGATTCGCTTTTCTCCGCTTGAAGTTGTATACGCTTTGCCCTTAATCGCTTTGCCGCCATTCTTTGGCGCTGGCGATCCGGCGGGTCTGTTATTGCTCATTTTTTGTTTCTTTCTCTTTGTTAAAAAAGAGCCGCCGCCGACTAGCGACGACGGCCCGCACCTTGCCCGATGCTAAACCAATTAAGCGCCGTGCAGTCGGATTCGTCCGTACTGCTGCCCTGGCGCTTGCGAGTTATCCACTTCGGCAACAAAGTTAGCCGGAAACTGAATGAATTCTTCCTCGTCGAATGCGAGGTTAACTTCACCGCCCGGAATGCCTCTAAACATTTCGAAAGTAAGCCACTTGTTATCCGAACGCTGATGCTCAAATTTGGTTCGGAATTGGTTTACAACTTTCGATCCGCCGAAGTTGATTTGATCGACCGTGCTAGACCCTTGAAAAAACCGCGAAAGATTAGAGATCGAAATCTCCGCCCACTGCGCAGTCATTTCCAAACGATCGGAAAAAACAAGTCGCTTCACAAGCAACCCGGCGCTTTGAAACTCGCGAAACTCGCGAGTGTAAGCAACTTCAACGCCTTTCAGATAGCCTACATCGCTGAATGTAAACGGGGATGATCCGGAAGCCGCGGCGATGCCGAGCCTACCGAGTCCGAGCAAAACTGCATCGGAATTCTTCGCGTTTGTAATTTGACTGTAACTCACTGGTCCTCCCGCTGGGAAATATGGTCCCGCGTCACTGTATGGCATTTGATGTTTCCTGTCTGTTTTAACCGTTAGACTACATCATGTCACAAAATTTATTACTGTCAACTTACCGAGTGTCCCGCCCGCGAGCGCTGAAAACTATAGTAGATTGAAAGTATCGATTTGCTGCTCCGAAAGACTCCGGCGCGACAATTGAAATGCGCTGAATGTCTTTGATGCTTAGATTCATCGCAGCGGGTGCAACCGTCCATGATTTCAATTGCCCCGGCACGAAATAAAACATTATCGTTATAAGCCGAACAAGTGTTAGGTTGCTTTGCTCGCCCTCTGTAACCGATATGATTCGGAACTCTTGATTTTCGGTATGCTGCCGATCTGCTACGCCCTGCGATCCCATTGCAACGAATATACCCGCTTCGCTTGGAAGATCGTTTATGCTAGCGGAAATAACTTTGGGCAACCCCGGTAGCGATGACGCTTTCAGTTCGGCAATCACCCATTTTTTAAGCGCTTCCATCATTTGAAATTGTCCTTTACGGAAAGAACCGCTTGAACGATTCTGGCTTTATAAAACGGTGACACTGATAAAAAAGCCGGAATTAGAAACGGTGTCGGCGCGATGCCTTTTTCTTGAATTTTGCGAGCGATAGCAAACGCGGCACCCTCTATTTCGGTGCTGTTTGTGCCCGCAAGAAACTTTCCGGCACTGTCTCTTTTGTTGGAACTCTTAATGCCGAGCTTACGCCGATTTCTTCGCACCCAATCTCGTATAGGTTCGATCGGCGGAAACGCCGGGTCGGCGCTATTAGATCCGGTTCCTACGGGCGAACTTTTCGTGCCATGTCTACCGAATTCGATCCACGGTGCCCATAGAGTGCCAGCGAAAACAACGCCCTCTACTTGGCCCGCGATAGTTTCAACTTCCGAATCTACGCTGCTCCGAGTAAACCCGCGATCGACTTTGCCTAGATCAGTTAGATTTTGCTTGGCGGTTCGTTCGGTTTCTAAACAAATCGCTCTCATTTCGCGTTGGATTGCTTTTTGATATTTCGCAAGAATAATCGGTAAGTTCTTGCCCGGATTGCCAGTAACATTAGATGCCATCTGGATCGGTTCCAATCGTCTTTTTCGTTAACTCGTAAAGAACCCGATTAACCGATTTATCTGCGCTTCGCTTGATATCGAGTCCGACTACCAAATAAGTAACTTCATCTTTCGAAACGGTATCGCCAATTTTTCCGCCTTTCCATCTGCTACTAAAAACGGCGGAAACCGTTTTATCGAGTCCGCCGATAGACTGCGTAGAATCAGATCCTGAATGCTGAAAATGCCCGCGAACCGTGACAGGGTAGCCGCCATCGCTGGTATAAACGGGGTGTCCTAAATCGTCTGTTAAATTAGATGATTGGCTGCCCCATTCGACTAAATCACGATTAAGCAAACTCATAGAACATTGCCTCCGGAACGGGAAAGAGCGTGTCCGATTTTCCGCATGTAATCCCAATCCAGATCGGGAATGCTTCGCATCGTATCGAGATCGTTTCGCATTTCTGAAAACCAAACCCGGATAGCGGCATCGGCGTTCTTAACTTCCGCTGTCGGTCGCGCTACGGGCTTGCCTTGAATTTGCGGCGTGTTCTGATTTTGGCCTAATGGAGTTCTGAAATACGGAACGGACGATTCACCGTCGATGAATTTATATCCATCCATAAGCCGATCACAAACTAGACGATGACTCACCGCGATACAATGCCCGGATAGGTTGAGCATTCGAACGAATGAATCACCATCGCCGGGTTGCGTAGCCGCATCGCGCGGGTGCTGCCCGCCCGGACGGACTGCCAGTTCGGCGAGTTCGGACAAAGCATCGAAATCTATAGCTCTGTCGGCCCGTACGATTGGCTGTACGCTGCTTTGCTGGTTCGCGGCCTGTCCGATCAGCTGATTAGGCGTAATCGTCTCACGCGGGATGTTTCGGGGCTTGGGCGACTCGTCTACGGTTTCGGCCTTAACGGGTGCGGCTTTATTTGGCATTGCTCTTTTACTCATTGCAGGATCTCCGATTGATTTGGAAACTGATCTAGACTGCTAATCGCCGACAAGTTGATAATACTAATTTTCTCTTGTTCGGCGTGCGTTGCAAGTAAATCATAACCACTGCGCATCGTCAAGCCCTGTTGATAATTTGTTTTCTTTTCTTGCTCCCTAATTCCAAATCCGTGCGTTCGGGTTGGAATCGTAATCAGATCATGTCCGAGCAAGTAAATTTCAGAGCATCCGAGTTTCATAGCAAATTGACAAGCTGCTACGCCGGACGAATGCCCATGAAAATAATTGTCCGGGTGATACGGTCTTTGAATTGCGCCGCGTAATTCTTGTCGGGCATCCCAATTCATATCTATAGGAATCCGAAAATGCGGTATGTCTAGATCGAAGTAAGTAATGGGAATGCTGTTCGGGTAATTTTGCAAATACGATCTGATTTCGTGAAAATGATCCTCGTAAAACCGTATGTCTAAGATCACGAAATAATCGCAATTAATCGGTCCGCCATCGAGAACTCGCCAAACATCATTGGTGCCGATAGTAATTTTGTCTTTAGCAAAGTTGCGAACCGTGTCCGGGTTTGCAAGTCCGGAAGATGGACCCGATGCAATTGCAAACGCGCTTTTACTTTGCGCGGACCCGTGCAATTCTAATATGTTTTGACCGTTCATAAAAAACAGGCTGGGCTTGTGACCCAACCCATTCGGGGTGACAAATTATCTACCGAATTACGCGGCGGTAGAGTTCAACGCAACGCCGAGATTCGCATCCAGCGTCTTTACGCCGTAGAGAATATCGAGCGTGACTTGCGTAGACAGAAGCGTCGGGTTGTAAGACATCGTAATACGAACCGAAAGACCCGCATCGGGATCGGTCGCGTTAGTTTGAACTGCGCCGGGGCTCATGCCAGTAGCCGTAGCCATCGGACGCATGACCATTGCGAAACAATCCTTATGGAAAGCCAAGTTATGCCGGACCGCGGGCGACCCGGTAGTGATGATGTTAGAAGCGCGGTAAACATCGAAACCTTTGTATCGACCGACGATACCATTTCGAAGCGCTTCGGTGCTGCCGGACTCGTTAACCCGCGTGAGAAGATCAAGATTACCGAGCAAACCTTCATCGTCATCCGAAAGAATCATGCAGCGCCCAGTAACGGGCGCTTTCGCCGCGTTGAGTCGGGTACGCGCCGTGTTAGGCGCGTTACGCCAATCAGCCGCCGCATCGAGGTTAGCGCCGCCGATTACAGCGTTAACAGTAAGATCCGTGTAGAGCGACAAAAGCGCCGTATCAACATCGTTCGCCAGCGCGAGCATCGCGGGATCGAGAAACTCATCCACAAGATTCGTGAAAGATCGCCCGGCTTCCCGGTCGCTGATTCGGAAAGTCGAATCCTTATGCTGGTTGAGCGTCACTTGGATATTCGTAGACGAAACATCCTGTACGGTTACGCCGGTCGAAGTCGAAACAACATTCGAAACAAGATTTGCCTTCTTGCGCGTGTTGACGGTATCGCCAGCCTGCGCCAGATCGGTTGAAAAATCCATTCGAACATTTTGGGGCATTACAATCTTTTCGCGGAGTAGAGCGACAGATTTGCGACTCCAAAGTTGCGGCGTGTAAGCGGTAATTGCGTTCGGCATCTGTGAATCCTTTTCCTAATGTTTCTTGGAGTCGCGCCCTAGCTTTTAAGCGTTGATTTGGGCCGTGATCTCGCGTTCGTTTTTCTTAAAATCTTCGTGCGACATGCTCTGGAGTTCTTCGGGTGTCCAAACTTTGTTTTTGCCCGAACCTTTGCCCTTGCCGCCCTGCCCGCCAGATCCGCCCTTCGGAGCGGCCTTAGCGAGATAATCGCGCTTGTTAATGAAGTCTGAAATGAATTCTTCGGCGCTCATTGGATTGCCGCGATCGTTCATCGGCTCTGTGCCGCCGACTTGAATAACCATTTCTCCTTCATCGTCAAAAGTGAAATGCCGCCTCATTAGATCCGCGACATCGGAAACTGGAATCGTCGTATATGTGGGAATATGCCGCGAAAGCGTTGCGTCAATTTTTTCGTCCCGATACTGTTGAAGCAACGAAGTATGCTCGGAGCGAATCTTGTTAATTTCGCTTTCGTACTTCGTTGTATTGTCCTTCAAAAGCTGCTCATACTGACCCTTCTTCTTCTTAGTATCTTCGTCGGCTGCGGCTTGCTTGGCTTTGAACTCTCGCAACTCTGCGATTTCTTCGGCTGTCGGTCCCGATGATACAAGTTCTTTCGCCTTGCGCTCCGCTTCCTTCCTTGCTTTCCGCTCGTCGCGAAGATCCCGAATCACTGCTTCTAACTGCAATTTGGTAGCATTGTCCGGCGCTTGCGGGTCCGAGTCTTTATCGTCGGAATCGGGATCAGTTACGATGCCCGTATCCGGCGCATCGTCCGGATCGAAATGCAATCCCCGCGGAATGCCGATGCCATTCATGGCGAGCGACAAAGCGCTTGGATTCGGAACTGTTCCTGATTGATTGATGATGTTCTTCGCGCTCATGGTTTCTCCGTTGCCGCCCTGTACGCCGGGCCGATGCGTTTGTTTGTGCCGAACGGGTGGTCTTCCCGTTCCGATGATTAAATCTAATCTGAAATTCTAATCTGTCAAATCGTTAGCCGCGTCGAATTTGCACGGTGCCTACGCCGGTCGATACAAGCCCTGCCCGCTGCAATATCTTTAGCGCCGCATCGCCGAGATTGTCACTTGATTTGTTTATCGAAGATTGCGAGTAAGTAACCGAATGGCCGGAAACGCTTTCAGAAATAATGTCTTTATCTCTGGGATTAGATGGTTCCGAACCGATCAGCATCGCAGCTTCGGCGACTTGCGCCCACTTGATTTCGTCGGGGATTGTTTCGCGTCCGTCTTCATGATTCCAAAACCTAAATTTGGTTTCAATTCTCGGCCACTGTCGGCGTTGGATATCGCTTCTGCGTAGACCAATGAAAGCTTGCTTATCGAGTCCGTTTGTCGCGTAGATCAACGCTACAGACTTTGCAAGATCACTAGAGGCAATCCACGCTTGCGCGTCGAAGTTTACGAACGGTAAGTATGCAAGCAAGGAAGCGATTTCGTTCGCTTCGGCGATGCTAGATACATACGAATTGGTTGTTTCGCCGCCGTAAGTTGCGTCGATTGTGGTAAGACTCATGATCAAAATTTACCACGAACTCTACGGGTGTCAATTACGCCGCGCAATTTTAAGAACTTCGATACCCTCTGGCGGCGGAATGATGTTTCCGCTTGCGTCCCGAATGACCATGAATTTTCGCTCCGATTTGTAATCCGGCGCGAACTTGTCGGCTTGTCTTTTAAACTCTTTTCGTTCTTGATTGTTTTTTACCCGGATTGATTGCGGAAATTTGTTCGGCTTCTTCGCCATGCTATCGCCTTTATTCTGGTGTTTCTTCGAATACACCCTTCAAGAAAGTATATTCGTCTTTAAAAATCAATTTCATAGCTTCCGTCGGGTCCGGTTCCGTTGAAATGCTACCCAAAGAGGATCGGGCCGCGTCCACCAATTCTTGATCGTTTAAGCCGGTTTCTTCAATTTCAATTTTATAGTAATTAGAGCCATGCACTTTTTCAACATTGAGAACTTTATATTCCGTTCTCGCGAGAAGAATTGATTCTTCTTCTGACGGAATTTGGGAAAGAGGTTTGATATATACTTTTCGATTGCCGCCTTTAAGATAAAAAACAACGCCAAATTTCTCTCTATCGCTAGACTCTGCAAACAAAACCGCCTTTTGTTCAAGAGTTGAAGAACTTGAATGCGCAGTCCAGTAGAAACTTTGCCCAGCTTTAAAATCGCTTGTTATTGTCGCTTCGTCGATATTTTTAATTCCTCTTACAACATCGTCCGTATGTCTTGGCAGTTTCCTCATTAAGTTATTAAACATTGCAGTCGTAGCATGGACCGATCCTTGACTTGCTTTCTTAAAAGTATATTCAGCGTCATCGCTATCGCCAGCCATATGCCCACGGATCTTGCTATATTCAGTCATCGACCAATCTTGAACGGCACCCTTTTCTTGGGGCAATGCGCTTCTAATTGATTCGTTTAATTTTGTTCGATACTCTACAGTGTTAAGACCGAGCGGCGTTTCATTTGACGCATCCATTAAATTTGTTTTGAGTTCGGCGCGAGAATCTAAGTCGGCGAAGTCTCGCCCCACTACAAAATTCTGTTGCGCTTTTTTCCGATTTTTCGCCGGAGTAATCGTTACATTATCTACTTTCGGCGGGGCGGGAGCGCGAAACCATGTTCCGGGTTTATTTTCAAGTATACTCGTCCAATTGATATGTTTCGCGGATGCAAAACCAGCGTCCCAGTCCCCAACTTCTTTTATTGCTTCCCAAGGTTGAAACGGTGCGGGTCGTTGAAACTTTACCCATCTAGGTATGTTTCCTGTTCCATCGTCCAATCGTTGAAAGTAAGTATTCGAATCTTTACGAATACCGCCGAGGCTATTTATTTTACGATCTCCCCATCCAAGATGCTTAGCGGCGAGTCGTGCAAATACGCCGGTGTTTTCTGGAAGAACTTGCCCGCTCGCCGTTGATGCAACCGGCCCGTATCCAAACGATTTTGGAAACTTAAATGATTTCAATGCTAGCTCGATTTGATACGGCGTAAATACCGGAGCCGAATCGTCTGCAACTGCACTCGCGTTTATGATTGGTTGTACTGGCGGTTTTTCATATTTTGGAAGAACGATTTTAGTCAATCCGGTTTTAGGGTCGATAGTCTCGCCCATACTCTTTGCGGATTCGATAAGTTTTTTAGCGCCGGTCGGCAACGGTATTTTAGGAATGAATTTTGCGTCGGTGAGTTGAGCGCCCATAATATCGTTTTTAAGCTTAGATATTGCGGAAGATACACCGGCTTCATTTACGAACTCCGCTGCTCGGTTAATCCAATACAAAGCCCGATCCATGCTAGGGAATTCGTTGCTGTACCCGTACGCCGCTCTTTCGGCAAGCCGAATCATCGCATTAACATCGCCTTTTTCAGCTTTGGCGACCATTGCTTTATGTCCCTTGCTGCCGGTGTTGCTTAGAAGGTAATCGTATTTTTTGAGTTGCGATATTTCGGTTTTAGGAAGTCCGAGCGGCGTTGGATTTTCAACTGTAAATTTTGGAACTTGAATCGTCGGCTTAACGAATTCGGGTTCAACGATCGTAACCGATACCGGCTTCGGCGGATCAAGTTTAATACCATCGAAATCTGCTCTCGTAATTTGGTTCGCGGGAACTGTCACGGGCTTATTCGATATTTGCTTTTGCTCCAACTCTTTAAGTTTGGCTTCCAAACTGAATCTTCGATATCGAAGTTGCTTAGCCAAATTATGGCGATTCGCCATAGTTAGATTGGCACCAAATTCGTTTACGATACTGTCGATTTCCGCTTGTGGAACGGCGAGAATTTTTCTTATGCCATCGATGATATCTTGATCCGTTACAGATTTAAATACTGCTGCGGATTGCGGATTGATAACCGGATTTCTAAGGGTGTCTAATTCATCGACTAAATCGCCAAACTTAAGTCCCTTCGGCGATCCTTGCGCGCGAAAAAGCAATCCGCCGCCTGTATCGATCCGGTAAGCCTTGCCCGCCTTAATTACAATGTTATCGAAGTTGAGTCCGACAACATCCCAATTTGCTAAATACGCATCGATTGCAAAGTTAACCGCGGTTCCATGCGGGGGCGTAGCGCTTGTAAACGCGCTCGCGTCTTTATAAACTCCGTCGGTCCATTTCGAAGCGACTCCGGCTTCACCGTCGATAATTGCGCGACGCAATTCAGGAACATCTACGCCGAACCGCTCATAGAGTTTTCCGGTGATGATTTCATTGTCCGCGTGTTCGGCGGTTTGGGGCTTTTTGATATACCACTTTTGCCCGCTCGCATCTTCATACAATCCGCCTTCGTTGCTACCCATTTGTCCGCCGACTTTTTTCATCGTCGCGGTGTCTAAAACTTGCGGATCAACATAGGTCGGATTTTCTTCTTTTATTTCTGCAACCGTTACGGATTTTCTCGGCTTCGGAACTGGCGCTGGCGCGGGAGCGGGTTTCGGCTCCGCGATTGAAATTTTAATCGGTATGCTACCGATTGTGCTTTGTACGCCGTCCGGTCCGAGCGTAATCGGGGCTTGTGGAGTGATTGGGGGTGGCGCTACGGGCTTCGGCGCTATAGGGGCGGTGAGTTGCCCTTTTGGAACTTGGACAAGCTTAGGGTTAACTTGCTGGGCTTGCGCTTTGACCGAACCGATTGTTTTAGTTACCCACTTGGAATCGACCATTTTTAAAACGGTTTGATCCTTGATCCACCCGCCGGAAATATCGACCAATTGTTCTAAATCAAGTTGCCCTTCCTGCCATGCTTTCATCTTTAATTTGCTGCCGAAGAAATCTTCGTGCGTTGACCGGCTTTGCTTCTTAAGCCATCGGTCAAATTCTCTTGATTCTTGCTTTGTTACTAACGAAATATTGTCCGGCGCTTTATACGCTGTTTGCGTATCTAGTTTGTTGTTTAGTTTTTCATTTAGAAACACTGGTAGCCAAGTGCATCGACAATTGAAATGCGCTGGCATCGCTGGCGCTTCGTTTCGTGCGTATTGGTGCCCGTGCCGCCCTGCGCATGCGGGGCAGGTTCGGCTATCGAATGTCGCTTCCCATTGAACGCCTTTGATAAGATCGGGTTGAGAGTTATACGCTGCAATTTGCGCGTTTGACGATGCTTGCATTACCATCGTGCGGGCGACGGTCGATGTTCTACTTTTTGCGACCCCTAGCGCGCCGTTCATGCCCTGCCATTTTTTCGCTAGCTTATCAACCGTCCAGCCGTCCGCGATAGCGCCTGCAATATCCTTTCGCAATTGAACCACGAAAGCCGCCGGAACTGTTCCAAATGTTTGGTTAATTACGCCGGGCGGGAATGTTTGGGTAAACGCTGCTTGAACCGCTTTCCGGTTGATTCGATTGAACGATACGCCAAACTGACTATCGAAGTTTTCAAGATGCCCATCGATAAGTTGGACATGCTTATAGAATTCGCTTTGGTGCGTTGATTTAACGATCTTGGCAACTTCTTGGTGTATCGATGCAACTTGTGCTTTCGTAAGTTTTGAAAACTTGCCTTCCATTAATCGAAGCTTGCGAGCAACATCGCCCGCTTGCGTACGCGTGAGCTTCGACCCGCTACCGATGATCGCGTTAAGTTCGGCTTCAATTTGTTTATAAAGAACGCCCATTCTTTTCGCGATCATCGCGTCTAGAGCGGGCTCATTATTGATTAACCTAAGCCGGTTATCCAAAACTGATTGCTGGAACTTGTTAAGTTTCGGTGCCGCCATACTTGGACCATGCCTCTTTTATTTGCCGATCAAACCGGGCTTCGATAACCGATTCTGGCGTATTCGGTTTAGGAATCTTATCGCCGAGCGCCCGCTTTTTTCGGGCGAGAAGTTCGGCGATTTCTTTCGGCATCATCGGCAATGGTTCGACTTCGCCGGACATGGTTTCTTTTGCTTCGCTTCGCCGGAAAATATCGCTTATGTATCCCATCGATCGTTACCCTCTGAAACCGCGCTGATTGCCCTGTGCCGGGTTTGCGATTGCGGACGGGTCCGAACCCGGCTTATCGTCTGCGCTGCCTCTGGCGAAGTCTGGAAGTCTATCGGGCTCATCTTCCTCATCTTCCTCATCTTCGACTTGCCCGAACTTAGCTGCTGCCGCGTCCGCTTGCATTTTTTCTTGCTCGGCGTGTTGCGCTAGGCTTTCGATAAACGCCGCGCGCTGATTGTCTGGAATGCCGAGCAAGTCGGCCAAAATTTCGGGTGTCGCAAGTTTCTTATCAACCAGAATTTCAACGCCCTTCAAAAATCCTTCCGTTGAATCAACGATCTTGCCGATTTCTTCGACATAAGCCGCCTGATCGCCGAACGGATCAAGTTTAGAAGATAGCTGCTCCGCGAGCTTCCGCTTCAACGATGCGGGCGAGAACGGAATCCGGTTGAGCAATTCAATTTCGGCTTGCAATTCCGAAACGCTGTTAACATCGAACTTGTTATCGAATTTGGTCCATTGGTCCTGATTATCTTCTTCGATAATTTCCATGCCGATAAGCAAAAGATTTTCGGCGTACTCGGCTGTTCTCGCAATTTGGACAAGCATTGTGTAGAGCGATTCAAGATCGCGCTTCTTCTTTTCGGCTGTCTCCGCAACATTTTTTGTGCTGCTAGATTCCATCGATACGATCATATAAATTGCGTCGCGCAAATGGTTGACGCGATCCATTAATGCGTTCGATTGCCCCGGCACTGCGCCGAATGTTCCACACTTTGCATCGGGGCTCTGGATAACAATTGTGTTTCCGGTTCCGCCTTCCGCTCCGTTAACATTCTCCACCTTTTCGCCAGTGATCCATTTTTGGGTGAAAGTAGAGTTATAAAGTTCTTCATCGAGCAAGCTAGACATATTGAATAGCGCCCGATTAAGTTCTGCGATATCTTCAATCGGAAACGGCGGAACGAAACGCACCCACGGGCATCGTCCAAACGAATGATTTGAGCGCGCAATTTCTTTAACAGGAATGCCGCCAATTTCATCGTTAGCCTGCTGCGTTTCTTTGGTCTGCTCATAGATAACCCACTCTTGATCGTTCCACTCTTTGTAGATTACTTGCTGTGATCTCTTTTCCGTTAAGGTTGATTTTCTTTCTATGGATTCTTCGAAGACAACTCTAATCACTTCATCGTTATCATCGATTTCGAAATCGACAACTCGCCGAGCGTCAACCATGATGATATACGAATTGCCTTCGTTTTTCGGATCAATCAACCGAGCTTCGGCGCGTGTAACTTGCGCGTCCGGATTGATTGGCGCTGCGTCCCACCCGATCCAAGCTTCGCCAATCTTTAGCCCTTCCAAAACCATCGATTCAATCCACTTCGCCAATTCAAGCCGATCCATTTCTTGCTTTGCTTTTTCGTGTCGGATCGGTTCGTTGCGAAGAACATAAGACGCGATCTTGTCTACGATCGGCTTAACATGGTTTTCGTATGATGCGATGCGCTTGCGACGGAAATACCGATCCATCTTTTTCTGGCTTTCGGAATTCCCTGCCTGCTGCGCGCGTTGAAAAAGACTCTGCGAATGCGACCCGAACGGAACTTCGTTTTCGTGTTCGATAAGAACCGGGTTTCCATGCGCGTCTGTTGCTTCTTTGTACTTAATTCCGCCGTTATAGCTACACTCTAAGAAATTCATGAGCGCGATCCGCTCTTGAACATTTTCCATGAAGTGCGCGCGGATTTGATACAGTTTGATTTCTTCCATTGCCTATCCTCTCATCATTCGTATTATCGTCAAATCGTCATAGATTGCATAATCGGCGGGCTTACGGGAAACTTATCATGAATAAAATACCCGATCGCATCGCTCGCATGCGTTAACGATTTATCGGTAGTTTTATCGATATCGCTTGTGCCGCTTTTCCATACGACCCGCTCCAAGTCTTTTCGAAGCATTTCGCATTTGTCTGATATGTAAAGTCGGGTATCACCGCGCGCATTTCTCAATGCCGCATTTACCGCGTTAACTCGCGAAGTTACTGGTGGATTTCTTGTTCCCCATCGTCTACGCAACCTGCCGCCGTAGATCGCGAATTCACGCGTAATGATATCGTAATCTGTTAGATTGTTTCTTGTATCTCGGTGCCTTCCGGATGCGTCACCGTAGATTTCAATACTGCCCGATTTATCTCCGTACCCATTCAATCGGGAAATAACTTCTTTAGACATTTCGGTAGTGCCGCAATCGTTAACAGTGATTTCGTCCACTGCGAAAACGATATCAGAATTTATTGTTTTATCGTGTACGGTTTGACAAATTACAACGCAAAATGGCGACCGATTGAAGTCGAAACAAACTTGAAATCCTGCATTGGGCGACGGGCGTAGCGGTTTAACATGATGATTTCGATTGAATTGATGGTAGACTTGGCCGGAAGTGATTAGTACGAATTTGCCTTCGATTTCCTGCTCTGCAAATCTTGAATCATACATGCCGAGCATGGTTGATATGTACTTATCATCTAGCGCCGGGTTATCCATTGTTGTTGTGTGAATTAGTCTGCGCTCGCCCTGTAACTCTGGCCGCTTGTCCGGTTCTTCCACCAATATTTCATATAGCCAATCGAATCCGTTCGGGGATGAAACCATTCTATATAGCCGCTTCCGTGCGAGCGGGCATCTAAGCCGACCAACGATAACATCGAATGCCTCGCGCCGGCAATTTCTAGCCTCATCTTGTGCGGCCCATCCTAATTCGATACCGCGAATGTTTTCGTAATTTTCAAGCGACCGACAAATCGCTTGCCCCCATTCGCGAACGCTCAAAACATTGTTATGCTTCTTTCCGAACTTAGACCGAAACCCGCGCCAGAATTTGGGTGGCATTTCTCCGAAGATATAATCTCTGCCATACTCAAATCCGATTTGGTTAAATGACTTCCACAATTCGGGAAGTGTTGCTTGATTTAGCTGCTGGTAAGTGTTTGCGAAGATGCCGCCGACGGTTCCGGTATTAGCTTCATATCTCATCTTCGCGCGAATCCATCGCGACAAGATAAAAGTTTTTCCCGATCCGATGCCGCCGATCAATCCGAGCAAATAGGTTTGATCATCCGACAAGAATTCGAACTGTGGTTCGCTAACCTTCATCGATAAACCGATCGACTCTACCCGATCAAATGATGGTATAGCTATTCTGTTTTGAGGAAGTTTAATCCGATTCCTGTTTTGCGAAATGCACAATGCCGGGTTGATCATTGAATAGCGCCGCGCAATTCTGAAACCGATTCCGTGACTCGCCAATTTCTCGCGAACCGCTTTGCTAGAACGCGACTCTTAAGACGATTGGGCAAGTATCGGTCGCCGTTATATGCGATTTTTTCTAACTGCAATTCGAAGTCGGCGATTTGATCTTCATCGGGGTTTCCTTCAACTATCACGCTATGAAACATAGGGATTTTTGTTGGGTCCGCCGGTAGTTCGGTTCTTAAACAAACATGATCCCAAATCGGCAAGGTTCCGTCCGCATCATTCATCGAGCTAACGCCCTGCGTTTCAATATACGCAAGCTTGTTAATTGTGTGCCGCAACACAAGCAAAAGCATATTGTCCGCTTGCGCAGTTTGGCCGGTGATCGCTACCCATTGCGAACTTTGCGATTTGCGCATTGGTGCGATGCTTCCGACTTGCTGCGCGATTTGATGCGCAGTGTATTTTCTACACGGACCATCGGTGCCCAAATGGATTCGGATTACCGGCTTTCCTGCGATGAATCCTTCACCGCCGAACCATGCCGGATTTATTGCTTTAACATCGTACATTAATTAGCCGCCGTGCTTTTGTGTAAGATTTTTCAGTGCCGCCGTAGACTGAATGTTTTTGATCAGTCTTTGGGTTGATCGGATTGCAACGCGGGACATATCCGATTGTACTTCATCGCTAACATGCTGGATTACATGCGGATTGATTGATCCATCCGGATAGAGAATCGCCGAAGATCGCATCGCATCGAAACAGGTAATGACTTGCAATGAAGATATAGTCGCTGCGTCATTTACTATTTCAAGAGCGGTATCGACTGCTCCTGTTATTTCGATTTCAGACCATGCCCAATAATTCATCATATCGATATCGAGCGGGCCTTCATATTTGCTGTTAACCGGATACTCTCTTTTCATCGCGTAAATAGCATTTGAAGACCAAGCCGATACGAATTCTTGCCATCCCGTGATCCCGCTAAGAATTCTAAGTCGGTGTTGCTCATGCTCTGTCTTCCGTCTTACGGTATCGACCACTTGCAACCACGATTTAGATTGATTGCTTGAATCCGGGCTTGCAAGTGTTGCCCGATTGCTCATATTAGGTGCCCGACTTGTCGCGAAGACTTTTGATTTGCTCCCGTACGCGCGCCTGACTGTCGGCGTGATTGCGTCTAAATTCATCGATTGAAGATTGATCAGTTACGCCGATTTCTTCGGGTGCCACCGATCCGAGCGGTACGCCATACTTGCCGCGTAGATCCATGCCGACAATCGGACCCAATTCGGGATGCGTCGCTGTAAGATATTGCCGCTCGTATCGCGTCGTTCCGTGCTGATAAAGATCGCGACATTTGAGACAAGCGCGGCGCGTTACATGCTGGATCGAAGATGCGAACTGTGCCCGCCTTACCGCTTCCGAAACTGACATTCTTTGCGTAATTGTGTATTCGCCCCGCGCAGTTTCTTCGCCGCACAAAGTTAAACACTTAATCGCAATATCATTGCCGACTTCGATCATCGAAGACGGCGACAAAACAAGTCCGTGCGAACTTGCTTCCCATTCGTGAGCCGGTGATTTAAAAGTTTGTGCATCCATATTCGATTCTTTCTGGTTAAAGACCAATGATGAATCTTTAATAACCGAATTAAGAATCGCTGTCAACCGAGAATGCCAAATTGTTTCAAAATTGCGCGGCGCAATTAACTAATCGGAATCGGTCGCCCGATATCTAGGGAAGCGCGAATGTCCGGTCGCTCCGGAGTCATATCGATTACTTCGGCGATGATAACATCGCCTTTGATTCCTTGATATCCGGCGTTAACCGCGGTTGAGATTGACGATTGATTGATCATATTGGCGACTATTCCGGATTGGACTAGCAACCCGTCCGATGCCTTCCGAATCGCGATTCTTACTTGCCCCGTGACGGGATCGCCAGACGATACCGAAATCGATACGCCATTAATTCGGTAATCTCTAGACATTGTGCCAAGCGGTACGGTTCTAATCGGCATAATAGTTGCTCCAATTGGTGTTGCTGCGACATCTTGATTAACTGCAATCGAAGCAAGCATAGCGGATAACGAATCGTCTCCGGCTGATCCGGCTCCGATGATATACGGGTTGGCTTGCGTTCCGAATCCGCGACTGTTGGCAAGGGTAAGAGTTGGATCGCGCTGCCAATAGAAATTGGTAATCTGAAACAAGTCCGCGAAGTTTGTAACTTTGCTGCCGGTCGCGACGCTTTCGGTAGGAAGTAAGATTTCAGTTAGATCGCGGCGAAGCGGAAGAACTGTTCGGCCCGCAAAGTAAGCGTCGGCCCACGCGTCGGCTTGGGCGGAAAGACCGTAGTTAGCTACGGGATTCCAGTAGACATATGTATCTACTCCGGCGGCGAAACAGTGTTCCCATAAAGCCCGTGTGAACATCTTTTCAAATTCGAAAGTGCTTGCGTTTCCCCAAGTATCTGCCCCGAAAGTTCCATAGCCCGGCGGCGCTATCCACGGGTGAACATCGCCGGGAATAGCAGCGCAAGACGAATGTAGGGTATTGAGTATCCGGGCGAAAACAAGCCATCGCCTTCGATTGCGAATTTCTTTCGTTGTTGTAAACGATGCGTCGGCTTGTAACAACGGACCGTTACGGGTGTCAAGATACAAAACCGGCGACGAAACGCCAGCAATCCGGGCTTGTCCATATTGCAATCGTCTAATACGGTTAAAACTATCTTGCGTAAGCGGGAAGCCGTACTGCATATCTTTGTAGTTAGCGGCGGGAAGAACTTCAAAATCTACGGGGATGGTTTCGTTCGGGTATCGCGCGACATAATCGGCCCGCGTAGAAACGCCCTTCATGCTCCGTATCGCGGTGAGAAGATTTGCTCTAGTCCATGCGGCCCGATCCTCTACCGCCCATTGTTCGTGAATCTGTTTGAAGTCGTCGGTAGATAATAAGCTTTGATTCCAGACCGGGATACCAATAAACGGATTCGGTACATTAGGGAACGCGGTATTCCAAAAGTTGTTGGGGTCGTTGGCAACTGTGGCGGGTGTTGCCCAAGTTTGGCGCGCTTGAAAGTCATCGGCGGGATCAGGGTAATCGGTAGTAAATGGAACATTGAAATACCCTGTTCCTTTTTCTAAGTCTTGCGCGATGTAATCGAACGGAGTTTGCAGCACAATAAATCGAGCGTTTAAATCAACATAAAACTGGTCCGCCTGTGGAGTCGTCGGCGTGTCCATGAATGGCGGTTGAATGCGCCACCATTCTACGAAATCACCATCGTTAAACGGAAACGGCGCAACGCCGGCGCGCCATTCAAACCACGGGCGAAGCGCGACCGGCTCGCCCGGTCGTGCGAGCTTTTGAGCGCGAACCGCCAGATCAATAGCGTTAGCAATTGCAGTTCCATTTTGCGGATTAGATCGTGGATCAAGTCGAATCGTCGGCGACAACTTAACCGGCGTAACTGCGCTGTCGATTTCCCAAGTGTAGACTGTGACGGGCTTGGGCATGAGGTCGTTCGTGTCTTGCGTGTCGGGGCGGAAGCCCTGGAGGTCCTCGATGGTGTCGAGGAACGCTTGAATCTGCGCGTCTCCGGCCGAGCCGGACAACACGCGGTACGGATCGGCCTGCGTACCAAGCCCGAACCCGCTGGCTCCGGCAACCCTAAGAAAATAGACGATCGTAAAGCTACTCATGGCAAGATGCTCACATCGCCGTCCATGACGGTCTGAGTTGCGTCGCCGGTAACAACCGCGATATAGGCGTTGACGATATCGGTCAGTTCCTGAGCGGTTATGGCCCGCTCGCCTCGATCATAGGACCACGGATTTGACACTTGCCGCATCGGTTTGTTGTCGGATCGTCCAAGCAGGTGGCTTCGTATGCGTGTTCCCGCGATCCGCGCCAGACCCTGCCATCGATCGATGCCGTCCATCCAGTCCAGATACTCCAGCCCAGCGGCGGTCGCGTCTGATCTCCACTGCGAGGGACCAAAGCCAAATCCAGCAACCCAATCAGGATTTGTAAGTTGCCCGTAACCATGCGTGACGCAAATGCCAACGCCATCTGACGGCAGCATGGTTGGGTCCACAACCGCTCCACGCGGCTCGGCGCACACATTAACGCCCCTCGCCTGACAGACTCTGCGCATACACTCGTAGAGACGGCTCCGTGCGTCGCTCACCGTGAGCCCGAACGGATCGTCAAATATTATCGTGTGCAGGTTGGGGAGTCTGAGGATGGGCTCCAGACTCGCGTTAAGTCGCTGCATAAGCCCCACAGTGTCCCCAGCGTTTGCAAGATCCAAGAAATCAAGGTCGTTTGCCATGCTGCCCATATACATCATAATGTCACAGTCGAGCGTGCCGAGGTACGCGAATCCGTCAACAAGAGTAGTGCGGGCCAAGTTTCGTGCTGGATTGGTGTCGGCCATGAGATCGACCAATCCGTCGAACGGGAGGTCGCCACTGTTTCTGCTGGCAAGGGAATTGCCCGTCCATCGGTCGATAAAGACTTTGATGCGATGGCCCGGACTCAAGCCCGCCCAAGTAATCAGCCGGGGAACTTCATCGGTAAAGTATTGCGTGTAGCCGCCGTCGATAATGCCCGGCCTGATTCCCCAGTTTGAGCCTCCCGCTCCTCCTGCGGGGAGGTGCATGACGAAATGCTTTGAGAAAAGTTGGTCCTTAGTCAGCCGCAGGTCGGGAAGTGCAGTGTTTTTCACGATGCCTGTGACGCGGACACTCTGGAGTACCTGACTTCCAGCAGGTGCGGACGCGAGACGCCACTCCACCAAACACACGCCCGACCAGATTCCCGCGTCAAGAGCGTTGGCGGCTGATAATGGCATGACTCGCATGTTAATGGTCCGCGTTGCTTGCGGTGCGAGATCAAAGTCCGTAAGAGTGCCGTCGGTGTCTTGCAGAGCCCACCCAGCAGCGCGTGATCCTTGGTTGTTCTGGTCCGTGCGGCCGATCTGTGTAACGGTGATCGTGTCCGTTCCGATATTGCGAAGAGTGCAAGCAAACAAGAGCGGCGCGTCTCCGGCGTTCTGGTTTGGTAGCAAGATCATCCTGCCAGCAATCGCCGTTTGTCCGGCGTATTCAAGCCTAATCGTCATGCGTACTTCCTGTCCCTCAATGATCAGTCAGGCGCGATCATCCGCCCACCCGAACGGGACGGACGCACGCCGCGAGCCATTATATCTTTCTTTAAACCAGAAAATTTCTGATCCTAATCTTTTGACAATTGCGCCGCGTAATTCAAGTAATGATCATCGCTCGCCGCCGTCCGCTGGCAACCGGATTGTCGGCCCATACGCCCCAAAAAGTAGGCTGATCGTGAAGTTGATCATGCTCGGTTTTGATCCATGCGGCGGACCGTTCGACCTGATGCAAAGAAACATGCTGGATCGGACCAAGCCAACCGGCACCGCCTTGCCAAGAAGCCCCGATGCGAAAATCTCGGGTGTTTGGACCAACCGTATCTACTGACGAGCTAGAGTCTACCTGCACACCATTTTCGTATAATCTTCCCATCGTCGGTGCGATCGTTCCGGCCCAGCTCTTGTATGTACCGCCCGTCCACAAACCGCCTTGGATTCGGTTTGACTCAGAATCGTACATTATTATTTCGTTGCCGTTACCCCTCTGTTGCAAAGCGTAAGCAGAACGCCTATTCATGATTCCGGCCCATGATCTAGTTGTATCGAAGTCCGCTCGGGCAATAGCGATCATCGAAACTTCTTGAGTTGTGGTCGAGAGTTCCGGGATTCCGGCTACAGAGAGACGGCTCGAACCGTCAAAGTTTGTGGCGTTACCCGCCACCCCCGCCGTATCGCCCGCCGTGAAACTTCCTGCTCCGACCGTGGTCGTGTTTCCGTTGCCCGTCCGATCGTTGATGCTGCTCGTAAGCGGCCAATACCCGAGCGTATTAGCCTCATACGCTGCGTATTGTCCAAAAGTGCCGCCCAACGCTACCGCCGCGTTTGCGGTGTTGGGTGGGTAGATCCGCACTGTCTGTAATCCACTTGTTGCAAGCGATCCGGACCACTTCGCGCGGAGCCAACCGGGATTATCTCCGTCTACAAAGTCGAGCCAATCGACGGCCATTTCTGTACCATCGTCTTTCGCCACCCGGCCCCGCGTTCCGTCCGTTGCGTTAACGCTTGCCTTCC
>Ga0306898_1000239_pt1 | contig 22703 bp, 19 predicted proteins | sample AntRauMFilla1564_FD_190424 | JGI IMG/M metagenome (GOLD analysis project Ga0306898, IMG submission 190424) | Saline lake microbial communities from Rauer Islands, Antarctica - Metagenome Filla 1 #564 (v2) (version 2) | ecosystem: Environmental > Aquatic > Non-marine Saline and Alkaline > Saline ...
TCGAGCTCTGGAGAAGCTGTCGAAGTTCACCCCCAAAATCGGGTATCCCGATGCGTGGCGCGACTATTCGGCGCTGCCGATTGCCGCGGACGATTTGCTGGCCAACGTGCAGGCGGCGGGTGAGTTCGAGTTTCAGCGTGAGTTGGGCAAGATCGGGTCGCCCATCAACCGCGATGAGTGGTTCATGACCCCGCAGACGGTCAATGCCTATTACAACCCCGGCTTCAACGAGATCGTTTTTCCGGCCGCAATTTTGCAGTTTCCATTCTTCGATGCGTCGCGGGATGCTGCGGCCAACTACGGCGCCATTGGCGCGGTCATCGGCCACGAGATCGGGCATGGTTTTGATGACCAGGGCTCACGCTTCGACGGTGATGGGCGGCTGCACGACTGGTGGACGGAGGCTGACCGCACCGCCTTTGAAAAGCGCACCGCCTCGCTGATCGAGCAGTACAACGCGCTGGAGCCCGCCGAGACCCCGGGCCATCACGTCAATGGCGCGCTCACCATCGGCGAAAACATCGGCGACCTGGGCGGCCTGGGTATCGCGTACCGCGCCTATTTGCTGTCACTCGACGGCACCGAGCCGTCCGTCATCGACGGACTCACGGCAGCTCAACGTTTCTTCCTCTCGTGGGCGCAGGCCTGGCAGATCGCGATTCGGCCCGAAGAGGCCCTGCGACTGCTCTCGGTCGATCCGCACTCGCCTAACGAATTTCGGTGCAACCAGATCGTGCGCAACCTTGACGCGTTTTACGACGCGTTTTCTGTCACCGACAGCGACGCGCTGTGGCTTGCTCCGGAAGAGCGGGTCGCCATCTGGTGAGCCCGACCCGGGGCTTAGCCCCAGTCGAGGAGTAGGCCCACCACTTTATAGTTTGGTTTTTTTCTCCGTTTCGGTATAGTCGCATCAGTCGTGAGTTCGACTCAACCCGACGTTCGTCGAAAGTCATGACACAACACCCGTATTAAATACCCGAACAGCACAGCGATCAACACGGCGCAGCACCCACTGCGAAACAGCGCTACCCGGCGCTCTGTGTTGGCCACCGCATCGTGTTGGTACCCGACGTCGCACTCAGGCGTCACCACCCGAAGTAACAACCCGTTACACCGCCCGCTCACTCGCTCGCGGTGTGCTCCAACCCCCCTAGGAGCTGATGCACCCATGTTGCGTAAACGTTTTTTTGCAGCCCCAACAGCCGCACTACTCGCCGTAGCCCTCGGTCTCGGAGGTGCCCTCGTCGCTACGTCTGCCGCCTCCGCTGAGGGGCTCGCGGACGACACCAGCGTGGCTTCTGCACCGGCGAAAGAAAATTCACCCACTGAACCTGACGTTTCAGAGATCCCCCCCGCGACCTCTGAGGAGATCCTGGTCGACTTGGCCACGAAGGAGGTCCCTGTCGAAAATGAGGCGGCCGGCCCCATCATCGAGGGCGTGGTTGGGCCAGCAGCCTCAAAACAAACGGCCGTAGCGCGGTCCGTCCCGACACCCCCCATGGTTTTTGAAAGCCTCGCCTACGTCTACAAGAAGGTCGACCCTGCGCTGCCGGCGGACTTCCGGAATTCGGGCCATCAGACGTTAGTGTTCTCCGAACGAGGTAAGCAAGACTTTCTGAGCCCGGAGAATTTACTGTTGCCTGCGGGCGTCTGCGGGCCCCTCTGGGCGATGCAACTTGACGTTATTCGGTACGCCGAGGGGACGTTCACGGCGCCGATGACAATTCGGCAACAAACAACCCCCTTCAGTAGCGCCGCGGTCCTTGTCAAAGCCAACCATGTCAACCTGCCCGCGTGCCCGCCGGAGGCCCCCGTCCTGGACTGCATCACGGCCGTCTGGTCGATGCCAGCCTGGGTCAACCCGCGCACCCCGAGCTTCACGCCATTTCAAACACTGGTGGCCTCGTACCCTGCTGCGTGCTTCACCCTGGACGTTCCCGTTCCTGACATCTGCGGAACGCAGTATCAGGTCGACAACTACGTCAACAACGCGGTGACAGCCAACCTTTTGGTGGGCGGCAAGTTGTTTGCTCCCAACAACCCGCCCGAGAGCTTTCCGGCCGGACACACCGAATGGGATGCACCCAAGGCCGTCTGGAAACTCGTGAAGAACGCTGATTGCGCTCTCGCAACGGCTGAGATTGCGGTGAGTCCTCCATCGTGTTTCTCAACGTCAACCCTCGCGGAAGAACGTTTCGTCGTCTCCTTGGGTGTGACGTGGGAGGTGGCACCCCCCGGCGCCGAGGCGTTTTCCTACGAGGTGACGTTCACTGCTCCAGTTGGTTCGTTGTTCGCTGACGGAACCTCCACGTTGGTGGTGAGCGGTGAGCTCGAGGCGGCGCTCGACGGCGAAGTCTGCGTACTTCCGGTCACTGATGCGGCCATCGCCGTGACCGTGCCCGACTGCCTGGTCGGTGAGAGCCTTGACACTGAAAAGTTCCTCTTCGACCCGGAGCTCGCCCAGCTGGCGGGCCCCCCAGTGGTCAACGAAGACGGATCATTCACGGTGGTGTTCACTGCCATCGGTGCTCAAACCACCTTCGATCAGAGCCCGAGTTTGGTCAGGCCGGGACGTGTTGTGAGTGACAACGGTAAGACGGTGACGTTCACCGGCACGCTGATAGGCCCCAACGCCGAAAGCTGCACGCCGCTGAGCATCGTCGACCCGTTCGAAATTCTCGACACGTGTTCCGAGGCAAGTTTCACACTGTTCTTTGTCGAGGGCTTGCGTTATGAAGTGACCATCAATGAGGAGGAGCCCTTCGCGGCAATATCCGGTTTGGGCGGCATGGAGCAGAATTTCATGGTGGATCAGGGCGATCGCGTTCGGGCGACGCCGGTGGCGGAGCCAGGATATGTACTGGATGCTGCCCAGCCCGTGCCGCTTGACCACCAGTTCGCCGTGTTCGCTGCTGACGCGTGTGAATTGCCGACGCTGGCATTCCCCGTAGATAGTGAATTGCCGACGCTGGCATTCACCGAAGATAGTGAACTGCCGACGCTGGCATTCACCGGAGCTAGTGAACAGACGGGGGTCGCCGGCCTGATCGCGCTACTGCTCGCGTTGACCGGTGTGGTGCTGCTTGCCACACAGCGACGTGCACAGGTGTAATCCAGCGCCATCAGTGCAAGGCCGAGAGGGGCCACTGACCGCTAGCGGTGAGCCCCTCTCGATCTGCTTATAAACACCGAACCGGGTGTCGCCGCACAGGTGACACCCGGTTCGTCGTGTCAGCCTGGCGCCATGATCAGCACGGGACTCGCGCGCCAACTTCGACATGCCGGCCTGCGCTGGAAGCCAGCGTCAGGCGACCGCTTTCAGATCGACGGTCACGAGTTCGATTCCGACGTTTTCACCGTCAGCGATCTCACGATCGAAGCTCACGAATACTCGACGGGAACCGTGCTCGGATTCAACGGTACAACCGAGTGGGCGCTCGACTCGGTGGACGTCGATGACACGCTGTGGCTTCCCCGTGAAGACCAGTTGCGCGACCTCTTGCGCTCAGCTTTTCAGAACCTGCAGCGAACGACTGACGGTTACCGGGTCACGATTGACATTGACGGAGGCCGCCGCGTTTTTGAGAGCCTTTCGGCGCCCGAAGCCTACGGCTTGGCTCTGCTGGCCGCGCTTGATCGGGTTTCAGCCTGAGAGCCAGCACCCGAGTCGGCCACGGCTACGGCCTCGGTCTCGGCTCCGGCGCCAGCATCCGCTATGACTACGGCGCCGACGTTCACCTCAAGGCCGTAGAGGGTGCGCACGGCGGCGAGGACCTGGTCGCCGCGGCCCGCGGCGGCATGCCGACGCGCCAGGGTTGACGGCGTGTGTAGCAGCACACTCGTGAGGTGGCGCAAAGCCTCTTCGACGCGGCCATCGTCGCCACGAGCCCGCGCCCGATCGACTTCGGCCTGCACGACGCTGAGCACGTGTTCGCGCAGAGCGACCACGGCGGGTCCGACTGACGCGGCAGTCACGTAGGAGTGAGCGGCGGTATCGACTACGGCTCGGGCATCCTCTTCAGCAGACCATTGCACCAGGGGGGCATGCACGCGGATCGTCTCGAGGTCAATCAGGGCAATGCCGTCGAGTGCGCCCACAGCAGGGTCAACGTTGCGCGGCAACCCCAGGTCGACGATGAGCGCCCGCGTGCCCTTGGGCACGTCGTCGACGCCGACGCTGAGCCGGGTTGTGCAGGTAATGACGACGTCGGCGCGGTCGAGTGCCGCTGCAAGGTCATTCGTGGGAGTGACACCTTGACGTTGCGCGAACAACTGCGCGCGGCCGGTGGGTGAGTACACGGTGATGTGCTGGGCGCCGCGCTCTCGCAGCGAGGCGACCGTGGTGACGGCATAGCGACCGGTGCCGATCAGAAGCACCTCGGTTGAGCTCCAGTCGGCCAAGCGGCTTTCGACCAGGTCAAGGGCAAGTCGGGCCAGTGAGCGGCCCATACGGCTTGCGTCGCCCTGAGCACGGGCAGCACGCGCCGTGCGCATTGCCTCTTGGACGACGTGGTCAAGCCGCCCCGAACTGGTGCCCGACTGCCGGGCGTGAGTGGCCGCCCGCTTTATCTGCCCAGCAATTTCTTCTTCGCCGATGGCGACTGAGTCGAGCCCCGCGCACACGGAGAACAGGTGGTGCACTGCTGCCGCATCATCCAGAACATCGGCGGTCGTGCTTAGCTCGACCGAGATGTCACCCGCGACACTCAAAAGCGCCCGTTCAAAGCTTTGGCGGGCAAGGGCGTGAGCCGTGATCGCGGGCGCGTCGATGTCGAGGTACAACTCGACTCGGTTGCAGGTTGCCACGGCAATCGCACCGCGAACTTGAGGGTTGTCAGCCGCCACCATGTCGGCCAGGCGCCCGGAGTCGACAACAAGCCGTTCGAGAGTTTCGAACGGCGTGTTCCGGTGGTTCGCGGTCACACACATCAGCACGAGAGTCAACAGTAGGCGGTGCGGCGGCGCGAATCTGGAGAAACGCCCCCGGGCTCTCGGTGAGCTAACTATTTCTCGCGTTCTTCAGAAGGGCTTTCTCAGCGGACCCGCTCTATCCTGAGAGGGTGGCACTGTCTTCTGCGCATCCGATCATTGACGGCCGAACGACGCAATCTGCACTCGTGAAATCTCTGCGAGGTGAGCGTCTCGAGCGGCCGCCAGTCTGGTTTATGCGGCAAGCGGGGCGCTCATTGCCCGAGTACCGCGCGTTGCGGGCCGGCGGAGACATGTTGCAAGCGTGCCTGACACCTGAGCTGGCGAGTGAAATCACTTTGCAACCCGTTCGCCGCCACGGTGTTGACGCCGGCATCTTCTTCAGCGACATTGTTGTTCCAGTGCTGTTGGCGGGGCTCCCCATTCGTATCGAGCCCGGCCGGGGGCCCGTGATCGATGAGCCGATCAGAACCGCATCAGACGTGCTGCGGTTGCGGCCGCTCGACCCCGCGGCACTTGACCCGATTCGCGCCGCAGTCGCCATGACCGTAGCCGAGCTCGGCACCACACCGCTTATTGGCTTCGGTGGTGCGCCCTTCACGGTCGCCGCATACCTCGTCGAGGGTGGCCCGTCGAAAGACCAGCAGCGCGCGCGGGCAATGATGCACACCGACCCGAGATCGTGGGCCACGCTGCTCAACTGGTGTGCTGACGTGACGGGGCAATTTCTGCGCGCCCAGATCGAGGCGGGCGCTTCGGCTGCGCAACTCTTCGACTCGTGGGTCGGCTCACTCTCGGCGATCGACTATCAGCGCCGAGTCGCGCCGCACACGAAACGAACCTTCGACCACTTACGTGGGCTCGAGGTTCCGCGTATTCACTTCGGTCTCGGTACTGACCGTATTTTGCCGCAGATCGCAGCCCTCGGGGTTGATGCACTCGGAATTGATTGGCGCATCCCGCTCGACGAAGCGAGCGAGACACTCGGCGACGCTTTGCCACTGCAGGGCAACATCGACCCCGCACTACTCACGGCACCGTGGCCCGTATTGGCGGCGCACGTCGATGACGTGCTGCGCCGGGGCCGTCGGGCGCCCGCACACATTGTGAACCTTGGTCACGGCGTGCCTCCTGACACTGACCCCGCTGTACTCACGCGTCTCGTGGAATACATTCACTCGGGCGAGACCACCCCCACAAGGACCGATTGGTGACGGAGCCGACGAGGGCAATCGAACACCCTGAAGCGATCGTCGTCGGTGCAGGGGTGGCGGGCCTCGTCGTGGCGCGCGAGCTTGCCCTGCAGGGGCATCGAGTGCGTGTTCTTGAGGCGAGCAATCGGCCGGGCGGTCAGGTTTCGTCTACTGAGCTCGCCGGGCTGCGCATCGACACGGGGGCTGAAGCGTTCGCCACGCGAGGGGCGCTCGTCAGCGACTACCTCGCGCAACTCGGTCTCGTCGACCGCATCGTCGCGCTCCGAGATGCTCCAGCCTGGTTGCACGGCTCGACCGGTAAAACGCTTCCGCTTCCCGCTGTCAGCCTGCTCGGGATTCCCTCATCGCCGCTCGCTGCAGACGTCGTTAGCGTGGTCGGTCGGCTCGCGGCCTGGCGGGGCAAACTGGATGTTTTACTGCCCGGTTCAGTGGGCGCCACCGCCCCAACCGTCGGCGCACTCGTTCGCCGACGCATGGGCAACGGAATTCTTGAAAAACTCGTAGCCCCAGTTGTCGAGGGCATTCACTCGAAGCACCCCGACCTGTTGCCCGTCGACGCAGTACCAGGGCTTGTGCAGAACCTGCTTCGCGAAAAGTCGCTCAGCCGCGCCGTCGCCCGCATGCGCATCGACTCACCGGCCGGGTCGCTCGTGGCAAGCCTCGACGGCGGCATGGTTGCGCTCGTTGACACCCTGCTTTTCGAGCTTCATCGGTGCGGCGTCGCCATCGAATACGGCGTTCGTGTTGCCGAGGTTCACCCAGACCACGTAGTACTTGAGCCAGGCTCTGGCGGCGACATAGGCGCCCAGGGCGCGACTGACCATGGCGCGACTGGCCAGCCAGAAAAACGTCACGGCATCGTCGTGGTGGCAGCGCCCGGGCTCATCAGCCCTGTGGATGGAAGCAGCGCTTCGCAGACTGCCACGCACCTGGCGATCCTGGTGTTGGCAGCGGACAGCGAGGGTGCGGCTCCGCTTGCGGGTGCCCCCCGCGGCAGTGGTGTGCTCGTCGCCCGTGGCACTCCCGTCGTCGCCCGCGCACTCACGCACATGACCGCAAAGTGGTCGACGTTGCGCGCGGCGGCAGTGGGTCGTGAGGTCGTGCGACTCAGTTATGAGCAACCACCCACTCGCGAGCAAGCGCAGCGTGATGCCGAAGTGTTGCTCGGGGTGAGCATCCCGAACGAGCGCATCATTGCAGCAGAGACCGTCACGTGGCTGCGCGCCGGGCGCATCACCGTCGATGGCAGCATTCCGGTGGTCGGCGAACAGGTGGCAGGTACCGGCCTTGCGGCAGTCATCAGCCATGCCTGCTCAGTCGCTCAGCAGATCGGCCCGCCAAAGGGCGACGCCCACACGGGCAGCGCCACGCAAAGCGGGCACGCAGCGCGGGCTGCGTAGGCTTGACTGACCGAGAATTTCGAGAAAGAGACCGCATCATGAGCGAGACCCTCGCCTACACCGTTTACGTTGTTCTTCGTCGTGACCCGCAGCGCCCGTGCACGGGCGGCGGCGTGCAGAGCGCCGTTTCTGCCGTCACCGAAAACGGGGTCACCGTGCGCGGCATCTACGACGTGAGTGGCCTGCGCAACGACGCCGATCTGATGCTGTGGTTACACGGCGAGAGCCCCGAAGATTTGCAAGCGGCCATTCGTACCCTGCGTCGCACTCCACTGCTAAGCACCCTCTTGCCGACCTGGAACGCCATGGGTGTGCACGTGCAGGCAGAGTTCAGCCGCAGCCATGCGCCGGCGTTCATGCTGGGTAAAGAGCCGAGAGGGTGGTTGTGCGTCTACCCCTTCGTGCGCTCGTACGAGTGGTATTTGCTGCCTGACGAAGAGCGCCGCGACATGCTCGCCGAGCACGGCCGTAAGGGCACTGCTTTCACCGAGGTGCTGGCGAATACGGTCGCAAGTTTTGCTCTGGGTGACTACGAGTGGCTGCTCGGGCTCGAAAGCGACAATCTGCTCGACCTCGTCGACATGATGCGTGACCTGCGGTACACCGATGCGCGCCGCCATGTGCGCGAAGAGCTGCCGTTCTTTACGGGCCGTCGTCTCGACGACGCGGCTCTCGATTCTGAGATTCTGGAGGTGCTGTCATGACCATTACCAATAACACTCTGGGCCCCGACGGAAAAGCCGTCGTCGTTGACCTGAACGAGGGTCGATTTGAGGGCGAGCAGTTCGCGCGCGCCGCAACCGACACTGCTCAGGGCTTTGCCGTGCCGGGCCACGTAGAGCAGCCCGTTGCCTACGACGCAGTAATTCTCGCCGGCTTTGGCGGGCCCGAGGGCCAAGACGACGTCATTCCGTTTCTGCGCAACGTCACGCGCGGGCGCGGAATTCCTGACGAACGCCTCGAGACAGTGGCGCACCATTATCGCCACTTTGGCGGTATCAGCCCGATCAACCAGCAGAACCGCGATCTGCAGGCTGCGCTGCAGGTTGAGATTGACCGCCGTGGATTGAACATTCCGATCTACTGGGGCAACCGCAACTGGGATCCGTATTTGCCGCAGGCCCTGAAGCAAGCAACTGACGACGGCCACCGTACGATTTTGGGTCTCGCCACGAGTGCGTACAGCAGCTTCTCGAGCTGCCGGCAGTATCGCGAAGACTTCGCCCAGGCGCTCGACGAGACCGGCCTGTGGGGTCAGGTGCGCATCGACAAGGTGGGCCAGTTCTTCGACAGCCCCGGCTTCATCGCACCGTTCGTTTCTGGCGTGGTGGATGCCCTGCGCGAGCTTCTGGAGCGCAACGTTGACCTTGCCACCACGAAGGTGCTGTTTGCGACCCACAGCATTCCGACCTCTGACGCCGAACGCAGTGGGCCTCGCGACGTCGACTGGGGTGACGGCGGCGCTTACGCCGCACAGCACTTGGCGGTGAGCGGGGTCATCATGGCGAAGGCACTAGCCGAATTGCGGGCCGACGCGACCTCTGGCGCCATTCCTGACGTCGACTGGCAGCTGGTGTACCAGAGCCGTTCGGGTCCGCCGACGCAGCCGTGGCTGGAGCCCGACATCAACGACGCAATCGCCACGCACGCGGGCGACGGCGCAACGGCCATCGTCATGGTGCCCGTTGGCTTTGTGAGCGACCACATGGAGGTCATGTGGGATCTCGACACCGAGGCAATGGAAACGTGCGCTGAGCACAACCTCATCGCACTTCGGGTGGCGACTCCCGGCACTCACCCGGTGTACGTCAGCGGCCTCGTCGACCTCATCGAGGAGCGCCTGAAGGGCACCCCTCGCACCGAGCGTGCCCGCGAAACAACACTGGGTCCGTGGTACGACGTGTGCCGCCCCGGATGCTGCGAGAACGTGCGGGCCGGTTTCAAGCCTGCCATCTCGGGTCTCCAGCCGTGAGTTCTGAGGCGCCGATCCGCCTCGGAACACGTGGCAGTGCGCTCGCACTGGCACAGTCGCAGCGCATTGCCGATTCGATTGCCGCGCGCACGGGGACGCCCGTCGAGCTCGTCACGATTTCGACCTACGGCGACCGCTCGAGTGCGCCACTTGAGACGATGGGTGGTGTCGGTGTTTTCGTCGCGGCGGTGCGCGAAGCGCTGCTTGCTGGTGAGTGCGACGTCATCGTGCACTCGCTGAAAGATTTGCCTACGGCACCGCACCCCGGGCTCACGATCGCGGCGATTCCGAAAAGAGTCGACCCCCGGGATGGTCTCGTCGCCCGCGACGGCATGACACTGGATGCGCTACCCCAGGGTGCCCGCGTAGGCACGGGCTCGCCACGCCGTCGTGCCCAGCTGCGTCGGCGCCGGGGCGATCTTGACATCGTTGATCTGCGGGGCAACGTCGACACCCGCATCGCGCGCGTGCTCGGAGGCCACGCGCCCGACGGCGCGAAGAGGCCCGCACCCGATCTTGACGCCGTCGTATTGGCTGTTGCCGGCCTTGAGCGCCTTGGCCGCGACGACGTCATTACCGAACACCTCGGCATTGCCGGATGGCCCACCGCACCCGGCCAAGGGGCGCTCGCCGTCGAAACGCTACCCGCGGCCAAGGGTGCTCTGCGCACCGCACTGCAGGGCATTGACCACGCCGCGACGCGCGCGTGTGTCGAGGCCGAACGCGGGGTGTTGCGGCTGCTCGAAGCCGGCTGCTCGGCACCGATTGGTGCCCACGCTTTCATCGACGACGGCATGCTGTTTCTTGCCGCCCGCGTCTACTCACCCGAGACGGGCGAGCAAGTGTCGAGCGCGCACGCCCTCTACCTCGACGACAGCCGCACGCCGGGCGACGACGCCGCGAAAGCCGTGGTTGCAGAGTTGCTGGCTCAGGGCGCCGCCGAACTGGCGCCGCTGGGGGCTGCGAAGTGAGCGGCCTCGGCCCGAGCATCCGGCCCCGCCGTTTGCGCGCGACGGCCGCTATGCGCCGCATCGTGAGTGAAACCGAGGTGCGCCCGCATCAGCTCGTACTGCCGGTTTTTGTGCGTGAAGGCCTGACTGCGTCGCAGCCGATCGCCTCGATGCCCGGAGTTGAACAGCACTCGATTGAGAGCCTGCGCGCCATCAGTGCTCGTGCGGCAGCGGCGGGCTTAGGCGGCATCATGATTTTCGGTGTTCCGGCCGTTCGCGACGCCCTCGGTTCGGGAGCTACCGACCCTGAGGGCATCCTCAACATTGCTGCCCGGGCCGTCGCTGACGAAGTTGGCGAGTCGCTCGTGGTGCAAACCGACCTGTGCCTTGACGAGTTCACTGACCATGGGCACTGCGGGATTCTCGACGCTGAGGGCCGAGTCGATAACGACGCCAGCCTTGAACGCTACGCGGCAATGGCCGTAGCGCAGGCCGAGGCGGGCGCGCAGCTACTGGGGCTCAGCGGCATGATGGATGGCCAGACGCGGGTCGCTCGAGCCGCCCTCGATGAGGCGGGCTTCACCGACGTGGCACTGCTGGCCTATTCGGCCAAATACGCTTCGGCTTTCTACGGCCCGTTTCGCGACGCCGTCGAGTCAGCGCTGGAGGGCGATCGTCGCACCTACCAAATCAATCCGGCCAACGCGCGCGAAGGCCTGCGCGAATCGGCGCTTGACATTGAAGAGGGCGCTGACATCGTCATGGTCAAACCCGCACTGGCCTACCTCGACGTACTGCGCCGAGTCGCCGACGCCTCGCCGGTGCCGGTCTGGGCTTACATGGTCTCGGGCGAATACGCCATGATCGCCGCGGCCGCGCAGAACGGCTGGATCGACGGCGATCGGGCACAACTCGAAGCGCTGGTCTCCATCCGCCGCGCGGGCGCCGACGCAGTGCTCAGTTACGCCGCACTCGATTTAGTTGAGAGAAAGCTCGTGTCATGACCCGCTTCATTTCTGGCCGCACACCGACAACCAACGCCGAAGCTTTCGAGCGCGCACTGGTGGTGACACCCGGCGGCGTGAACTCGCCGGTTCGCGCGTTCCGATCCGTCGGCGGAACCCCCGTCTTCATGGCGAGCGGCCGCGGCCCCTACGTGACCGATGTCGAGGGAACCGAATACGTTGACCTCATCGGGCAGTGGGGTCCGGCGTTGCTCGGGCACGCGCATCCTGACGTGATCGCCGCCGCACACGCAGCCGTCGACCGCGGGCTCGGGTTCGGCGCCGCGTCGACGGGCGAGGTCGAGCTTGCCGAGCTCATCATCGATCGACTGACGTCGTCTCAGCCCGCGGGCCCTGAACGCCGCGCGATCGAGAAACTGCGGCTCGTCTCGACGGGCACCGAAGCGACGATGACCGCGATTCGACTGGCGCGCGGCGCAACCGGGCGGCCGCTGCTGGTCAAGTTTGCCGGGCACTACCACGGGCACTCCGACGCCCTGCTGTCAGAGGCGGGGTCAGGCCTTGCCACGCTGGGCATTCCGGGTTCGGCGGGCATAACGCCTGAAACCGCAGCGCAAACCATCGTGATTCCGTACAACGACGAAGAGGCAGTCGCCGCCGTCTTTGCGACGCACGGCGACCGCATCGCCGCCATCATTACCGAGGCCGCCGCCGCAAACATGGGGGTTGTACCCCCGAAGCCTGGTTTCAATAAACTGCTCGCCGACACCGCTCACGCCCATGGCGCGCTGTTCATCAGCGACGAAGTGATGACGGGTTTTCGTTCGACGCCAGCGGGCTGGTGGGGGCTCGAAGAGCGCGAGGGCGTGCCCTACGACGCTGACCTCACCACCTACGGAAAAGTCATCGGCGGGGGTCTGCCCCTCGCCGGACTCGGCGGGCGAGCTGACGTGCTCGACCTGCTCGCGCCGCTTGGCCCGGTATATCAAGCGGGCACGCTTAGCGGCAACCCTGTAGCCGTTGCGACCGGCGCGGCCATGCTGCGCGGTGCCGGGCCCGAGACCTACGAACACCTGCCCCGGGTTGCCCGCGCCATCGGCGACGGACTCTCAGCAGCGCTCAGCGTCGAAGGCGTCGAACACGTCGTCGCCTGGGCGGGCTCGCAGTTCTCAATCTTCTTTCGCGCGGATGCACCGCAGAACTACGCCGAGGCGCAAGCCCAAGCCACCTGGCGCTTCGGCCCGTACTTTCACGCAATGCTCCAGCACGGCGTCTCGCTACCCCCCAGTGTCTACGAGGGGTGGTTCGTCTCGGCCGCTCACGACGATGCGGCGATCGACCGAGTGCTGGCAGCGGCGCGCCCGGCTGCCCGCGCCGCTGCTGCGGCCCGCCCAGCGTTGTAGCGCGGGAAGGTACACCCCGCGGGCCACCCGGGGGAACCCCCTTCGCATTCCTGGCCCTCGGCAGGGGGGTTCGCGCTACTCTGGTTAAGCCATTGCGAGTGAGCCGATCCTCTCGAGTGGCCTGAAGGAGTTTCGCGATGAGAGGCAAGATTTTGTTTAGCGCCGGCCTGGCCGTGGGCTACGTGTTCGGAACCCGCGCCGGAAGAGAGCGCTACGAACAACTCAAGCGCACTGCAGAAAGCTTTTGGAACAGTCCGCGTGTGAAGCACCGCGTTGACCAGGTCGAAGACTTTGTGAAAGAGAAAGCTCCCGAGGTGGCGGAATTCGTCTCTGACGGCGCCAAGCAGCTCGTGAACCAGGTGGTCAGCCTCGGAGTGGGGCGCAAGAAAGACCCCGCGAGCGCGAAGACAGCGTCTGGCCCAAAGAAGGCGAGCAGTGCCAAGGCAGCCGGTGCTAAGGCGAGCAGTGCCAAGCCGGCCGCGGCCAAGGCGAGCGGGGCCCGCGCGAAACCCTCGAGTGCGGCGAGCTCTGGCACGTCGTGAGCGCGGTGTTCATGGGCCCTGAGGGCGCCAGGTGACCGCGCCCGACGGCGGCCAGCCGGAGCGAGCGGATTGCGAACGGCGCGGCCTTTTCTCTCTCATCGCTGAGGTTCCGAGGTTGCTTCGAGAGCTTCTTGAGGCAGAGATCACTTCTCTCAAGGCTGAGATCAGCGGCAAAATAAAGGCGGCAGGTATTGGCGCCGGGCTGCTCGTCGCCGCCGGCTTCTTCGCCTTTATTGCTCTGCTTGTTTTGGCCGCAGCGGGCATCCTTGCACTCGCGCTAGTGGTTCCGGCCTGGGCCGCAGCGCTGATTGTCGCTGGCATCTTATTGGCAATCGCCGGCATCATTGCGGGCCTCGGCGTGAACCATCTCAAGCGTGCAGTGCCCCCTACCCCGACAGACACCATAGACAGTGTCAAAAAAGATGTTCGCGCCGTGCGCGGCATCAGAAAGCGAGACGCGACATGAGCGCCACTGATTCGAGCATCGACCCGGGCAGCACTTCTGAGTCCGTCCCCGACACCGTTGCTGCCACCCGTGCCCGTCTCGAGCACACGCTCGATGCCATCGACGACAAGCTCGATGTGAAAAAGCGGGCCACCGAACTGGGTGGTCGCGTGGCCGCGTCGTACGAGGCAAACCCCGTGCCGTGGATCATCGGAGCGACGTCGGCCGCAGTCGCCATCATCGGCCTCGTAGCGTGGGCAATCTTTAGCGACGACTAGCTTCGCCCACCCCGATTTTGACTCTTGCACTCACGGGGTCATCATGGGGGTAATGACTTCTTTGCACAGCGCCGCTGTCGAGCGCACACCCACGGGGGTGCTGCCGGTGATCAAGCCGCTCCTCGGTTGGCGCGTACTCGTACCACGCGGGGGTAAATGGGGTGACGGGATCGCCGCGTCGCTTCGCGCGCTGGGGGCGTCTCCCGTAATCGCACCCCTCATCAACTTTGCGCCCACCGAGAATCCAGAACAGCTTGCCGCAGAGTTCGAAGCACTGCAGTCGGGTACCTACGATTGGCTCGTTGTCACCAGTGCGACCACGGTTGACGTGCTCGCCGGTCAGAGCGTGCGCGTGCCCCCAACCACACGCATTGCTGCCGTCGGTGAAACCACAGCGCACGCCCTGCATTTGGCCGGTTACTCCGTCGACTTTGTGCCCAGTGACCATTCGGCGCGGGGGCTCGTGCGTGAATGGCCCGAAACCGCATCGCAGGGCCCGGTGCTCGTGCCGCAGAGCGAAATTGCTGAGCCGACCCTCGTCAGCGGACTGCGCGAGCTCGGCGTCGACGCGCGGTTCGTGAGCGCATATCGAACGGTTGGTGTGGCCGCTTCGGCCGAGATTGCCGCCAACATTGCCGATGGCAGTATCGGAGCGCTCATCGTCAGTTCGGGTAGTGTGGCGCGCCAAATTGCCGAGCAGTTTGCCCCCCTCCCCGACAGCACCGTTGTGGTCTGCATCGGACCACGCACGGCCTTCGACGCGCGAGCAGTCGGCCTCACCGTGCACCGAATTGCCGAAGAGCGTTCGACGCAGGCTCTCGTGCGTGCTCTCGCCGAGTATGCGATCGACAACGATGGGGGCACCCTCGCCTCCAGAATCACGCTTGAGAAGAAGGCCTAACCGTCGCCGTCGACGCACACACTCAGCCGCCCGGCCACTCGGCCAGCGAGCACCTCGACTGCGCGGTCGCGGGCCTCGGCCAGTAAGACCGGATGCGCGATCGCATCGACGATGGCGGGGGTGAGGTCACTGGCGAGCCGCGACCACGCGTGCTCTCGTCGCGCAAGCGCTGTCAAGGATGAGTTGACGCCCAACACTGCAACTCCGCGCAAGATGAACGGCATGACGCTGGTGTTCAGCGCGGGCGAAGCCGCGTTTCCACACGCCGCCACGGCCCCGTCTTGCCGTACCTGAGCCAGTGCGGTGGCCAACATCTGCCCGCCAACAGAGTCAATAACGCCCGCCCACTTCTGTGACTCGAGCGCACGCGAGGGGCGGTCAAGCTCCGCGCGGTCGATGATGTTCACAGCGCCCAGAGCCCGCAGCTGATCTGCGTTGGCGGGTCGCCCCGTCACGGCCGTCACCGCGAAACCCGCGCGCGCGAGCAGGGCAATGGCGAACGAACCGAGTCCGCCGCTGGCACCCGTGACGAGCACCTCAGCGCCAGATTCTGGCGTCACGCCGTGGCGCTCGAGTGCGAGCACGGCGAGCATGGCGGTGAAGCCTGCGGTTCCGATGCCGGCGGCCTGGGCATCCGTAAACACGGTCGGCGTGGCGATGAGAGTGCCGCCATCGAGCACTGCCCGCTCAGCGAGCCCACCGTGACGTGTTTCGCCCGCTCCGGCTCCATTGAGCAACACGCGGTCGCCGATCGACCAACGCGAATTCGTTGACGCGGTCACAGTGCCCACCACGTCGATGCCCGGCACCAGCGGTGAGCGGCGCACCACGCCGGCGTTGCCGGCGAATGCGAGCGCGTCCTTATAGTTGAGGCCCGACCAGCTGACAGCCACCTCGACGTCGGCGGCTGTTTCGAGCGTGTCGGCGCTCGGGTAGAGAGCGTCGATATCAAGATCAACGAGCTCAGCGCGAGGTCCGTCGTCGGAGAGGGTGATCTGCCAGGCGCGTGTCATGACGGCCAGCCTAGGGGCGGCGGGTTGACACCCGGCTCTCAGCCGAACAGCAGAGCCGCTTCGTCGTACCGCGACTGGGGCACGGTTTTGAGTTTTCCAAGGGCGGCCTCGAATGGCACGCGAACAATGTCGGTGCCGTGCAGCGCAACCATTTCGCCCCAGCGTTTGTCATCGACGGCAGAAATGGCGGCCATGCCCAGGCGGGTAGCAAGCACCCGGTCGAAAGCACTCGGGGTTCCGCCCCGCTGAATGTGACCAAGCGTTGTCGCGCGCGTCTCAATGCCGGTGTGCTCTTCAATCATCGGCGCCAAGGTTTCGCCGATGCCGCCCAGACGACGTCGACCGAAAGCATCGAGACCTCGCTCAGAGTGCGGCTCATCAGAGCCAACCAGCGTAAAGCCCTCGGCAACCACCACCAGGGGTGCGCGGCCACGATCGTAAGCGCTTTGCACCCAGGCATACAGCTGCTCCGTGCTGGTCTTCTGCTCGGGAATGAGAATGGCGTGTGCTCCCGACGCCATGCCCGAGTGCAAGGCGATCCAGCCCACGTTTCGACCCATGACCTCGGCCACCATGCACCGATTGTGAGAGTCACCAGTGGTGCGCAGTCGGTCCATCGCTTCAGTTGCGATGCCCACTGCCGTATCAAAACCGAAGGTGTAATCGGTCGCGTCAAGGTCGTTGTCGACCGTCTTGGGTACTCCGATGATGGGGATACCCGCATCTGTCAATCGCTTTGCTGCAGCCAGTGTGCCCTCGCCGCCAATTGCAATGAGCGCGTCGAGACCATTCTCGGCGAACACCTCGGTGACGCGTTCGATGCCGCCGCGACCCTCAAACGGGTCTGTGCGACTCGTGCCCAAAATGGTGCCACCCTGCTTCGAGATACCCTTCACCTCGTGGCGGCCCAGAGGAGTCGTGGTGTTGTCGATGAGCCCCTTCCAACCGTCAGTGAAGCCCACAAACTCGTGATTGAGCACGGTTGTGCCCGTCAGCACGGCTCCGCGAATGACGGCGTTCAGGCCGGGGGCGTCGCCGCCAGAGGTCAGCATTCCAATGCGCATGTGTTCCATCATGGCGCGTCGCGACGCATGCCGCGAAAACCTGTCACACCGGAGGCCCCTGAGCGCGGGGCGTAGCCTGAGAGCGTGGGCGATGCGACACCGGATGCGAAGCGCGAATATGTGCCAGCAGGCCCCCTCGACCTGGGCGCCACCCTCGGCCCGCTGCGGCGGGGTCGCGGTGACCCCACCATGCTCGTCGGCGACGGGTTGAGCAGCCTGTGGCGCGAAGTGTGGCGAGGGCAGCGCACCCCAGAGGGCGTGGCGACTCTGCGCCTGCGGGTCATCGGGGGTTCCCCCGCCGCGCCAGATGGCGTGCACGTGGCCGCCTGGGGGCCGGGCGCCGGGTGGAGTGTTGCGCACGCGCCGCAGCTTCTGGGTGATGGTGACGACTGGAGTGTGCTCGACGCCACACTTGCAGCCCGTGCAAGCACTGACCCGGCTGCTGCAGCTCTGCAGCGCATCCGGCGGCGGCGTCAGGGCTTGCGACTGACGCGTTCGAACATGGTGCTTGAGCAGGCGGTACCCGCCGTGCTGGAACAAAAAGTGACCGGAGTCGAGGCTCGGCGTGCGTGGCGACAACTTGTGCGCCAGCACGGCGAGGCGGCACCCGGCCCCGCACCCGAGGGGCTCACGGTGCTGCCTGACGGGGTGGGGTGGCGCAGCATCTCCGATCATGAGTGGCACCGGGCCGGGGTCGGCCCACAGCGGATGGCAACCATTCGTCGGGTCGCGGCAGTCGCGCCCGCCCTGGAACGCACGCTGCAGCTGGGTCGCGGTGGGCCTCAAGCGGTCGCGGCGCTGTGTTCCATTCCTGGCGTCGGCGAGTGGACGGCAGCCGAAATGCTGCAGCGATCGCACGGTGACCCTGATGCGGTGAGCGTGGGTGACGCGCACCTGTCGCACGTGGTCGGCACCTGGTTCACCGGCGACCGTGTCGATGATGCGGGCATGCTCGCACTGCTTGCCCCCTACGCGGGACACCGGCAGCAGGTTGTACGACTCATCACCTCAACCGGGGTCAGCGCCGCCCGCTACGGTGCGAGAGCCACCATTGAAGACCATCGTGGGCGCTGACGGGCATAGCGTGGCAGAGTGAATAAACTGCTGCGCTTACTGTCGGTCATGTGGCGTGCGCGGCGCGCCGCAGCCCTCGACCCGATGGAGGTGGGTCGCATACGTTTTCGCGTGTTGCCCACCGACCTTGACGTGCAAGGCCACATGAACAACGGCGTGTATCTGTCGATGATGGATCTCGGTCGCATGGACCTCATGGTGCGCTCCGGCGTCTGGCGTGACCTCAGTGCGCGCGGTTACTACCCCGTCGTGGCGAGCTCGACCATTACCTACCGACGCTCACTGGATCCGTGGCAGTCGTACGAACTTGAGACTCGCATCGTCGGCCTTGACGATATCGCCGGGTACGTTGAACAGCGTTTCGTTCGGGACGGCGAGATTTGCGCACGCGGCATCATCAAAGCGCGCTTTCTCAAAAAGAGTGGCGGCATTGTGCCCATTCCCGAACTGGCCGAGCTGTTCGGGCTCGACCCGGCCGACCACCCCCTGCCGGCGTGGCTCACCGAGTGGAGCGGACACGCTGCGCTGCCGTCACGACGAGACCCTGCGCCAAGCATCTGGCAGTAGCTAGCGCGTCTCGAGTACCGCCATGGCAGCATTGTGGCCGGCGATGCCGCTGACCGCGCCGCCACGTCGTGCGCCTGCGCCGCAGAGCAGCACGCCGTCAATGCCGGTGTCGACACCCCAGCGCTGAGCGGGAGTATCGAGCGGCTCGTCGTCTTCGGCCCACGGCCAGGCGAGATCACCGTGAAAGATGCTGCCGCCGGGCAGCCGCAGCACGTGTTCAAGATCGAGCGTGGTCTTAGTTTCTACGCACGGGTTGCCGTGCGCATCCGTCATCAACAGGCTCTCAATGGGCTCAGCGAGCACAGAATTCAGCGAGTCCAGCACGGCGCGTTGCAGCGTTTCGCGCATCGAATCGTTGGTGGCCTCAGTCAGCAGTCGGTCGGGCACGTGCAGGGCGAAGACGGTGAGCGTGTGCACTCCGGCCTCGCGCAGTTCAGGGCTGAGAATGCTCGGGTCAGTGAGGGAATGGCAGTAAATCTCCGCCGGAATCACAGACGGCACCACGCCCGCCTCTGCCTCGTCGTACGCGGTCTGCAGTTGGCTGAAGGTCTCGTTGATGTGAAAGGTTCCGCCAAATGCTGCGGCGGCGTCAACGTGTTCGTCACGCAAGCGCGGCAGGCGGCTCAGCAGCATGTTGACCTTGACCTGGGCGCCCTCGGCGGGTGGGGCGGCCGTGCCGCCGCGTGTGTCGGGGCTGGCATCGGGCGCGCTGTCAGATTGGGCATCGGAAGCGGTTCCCGCAGCCAACAGTCGAGCGAGCTCATGCGGTGAGCAATTGACCAGCACGTGCTCGGCGGCAGTCTCGTGCTCGACGCCGGCGTCATCAACCCAGCGCACACGCTTGTCTTTCGTCAGTGCAGTCGCCTCGGCGCCGGTGGTGAGTGTTGCCCCGGCAAGGCGCGCGGCCCGCTCAAGCTCGCCGCTGACGGAGCCCATGCCGCCGACCGGAACATTCCAGTCACCCGTGCCACCACCAATCACGTGGTACAAAAAGCAGCGGTTGGCGAGCAGGGTTTCATCGTCGTTTGAGGCGAAAGTGCCGATGAGCGCGTCGGTGTAGACAACGCCGCGCACGAGGTCGTTCGTGAAGGTGTCGGCAATGGTGCGGCCCACGGGGTGCTCAATTAGTTGGTTCCACAGCAGGTCGTCACCGACGGCGGCGCGCGCTTCAGACCGCGTCAGCAGCGGCTCGGTCACGGTCGGAAACAGTGCGCGCGCCAGGCGCTGCGTGCCCGCATAGAACTGCGCCCACGCCACAGCGTCATCCTCAGCGCCAAGCGCCGCAAAACTTTCGGCCGTCGCCATCGGGTCGTGGTTGTCGACGAGTAGTCCGGTGTCGGTGCCGGGCAGCGGCGTGTACGAGCTGTAGCGGCGCGGCGCGAGCTCGATGGTCAACCCGAGGTCGTCGATCACTCGCTGCGGTAGCAGGCTGACGAGGTAGCTGTAGCGGCTGAGCCGAGCATCCACCCCATCAAAAGCCTGCGCAGAAATCGCCGCACCCCCCAGTACGTCAAGGCGCTCGAGCACCTGCACGTCAAGCCCCGCCTTGGCCAGGTAGGCGGCGGCAGTGAGGCCGTTGTGGCCACCCCCGATGATGACAACGTCGCGGCGCTCGGTCATGGGCGTTCCTTTCACGTGGATGCTGGTCACAGCCTAAATGGGTGTCGTGAGTCATGCGTCGCCCCGGTCGGGGGTGACCGTGCGCGCGAGCACGGCCCTGACCGCGATGATGGCCGGGCGGCTGGCGGCCGATCGGCGCGCCGCGGTGAAGACGGTGCGTTCCGGCGAGCCGGGCAGGTCGATCAGTGTGACGCTGGGTGAGCTGCCCATCCACAGCAGGTCGGGCAGTAGGGCGACCGCGTGCCCGGCCTCGATGAGGCGCACGTGCGCCTGCAGGTCAGCTGTCTCGAAACGCACGTCGGGCTCGAATCCGGCGACCCGACACTGCTGCTCTGCCCAGTGCCGCGAGGCGGTGCCGCGGGGCTCCATGACCCAGGCTGCCGTTGCCGCCCCGGTCAGTGACCCCATCGGCGAGCCGGTTTTGACGCCGAGCTTCAGCGCATCGCGGTGCAGGGGCACACGGTCAAGCTCCGCGCGCACCGGAGCGGCGTGCTCCGGATACTGCTCGGCGATGACGAGGTCGAACTCACGCGCCCACACCTCGTCGAGCGCGTTTTCGGGTTCGCGTTGGGTGATCTCGACCCTCAGCTTCGGATGCTCGTTTGCCAGCACGGTCAACGCCAGCGGCACGATGCCCAGTGCCGCCGACTGAAATACGGCGAGCCGCACGGTGCCCGTCAGTCGCAGCGGGCTGTTTTCCTCCGTTGCGCCTCCGTGTGCTCCCTGGGCGTCGTATGTTCTTTGCGCGTCGTGCGTTCTTTTCGCCGTCGCCACTGCGGCAGCGAGCTCCGATTCCAGCTGCTCCATCTCGTCGAGCAGGCGACCAGCACCCTCCACGAGCAGCAGGCCTTCCGGTGTCAACTGCACACGCCGGCCGCTGCGTTCGAGCAGGGGAACACCGGCCTCACGCTCAAGCAGCGAGAGCTGCTGCGAGATGGTTGAGGGGCTGAACGACAGCGCTCGGGCGACGGCGTGCAACGTGCCGCGTCGATGAACTTCGCGCAACAGGGTCAGTCGGCGAAGGTCGAGCATGAACGCCTCCTTGGGCACGCTAAAATTGTTCGGCTGCGTCGAACAATACCGTGCATAAATCATCGCTATACACGACCGCTTCACTCGCCGCACACTGAGAGCCGACGCCGGAAGAGGTGTGCGCAGCGCGCATCCGTAGGCGCTAAGCAGCGGAGGCTGACAGGCTGATGACTATGAGCGCATCGATTGACGGCCCGCGCCAGAGTGCACAACCCCACTCTCACGGCGATTCAGCCCCCAAGTCTGGCGGCAGCCGCGACGTCAGCCGCGAAGGCCATGGCGACGGCCCTCGCGCCGCCGATGATGCCGTTGCCCTCGTGCGTGAATGGTTGGCACAGACCGAAGGCGTGCGGCCCGACGGCAGCGCCGCCCGCCTGGCCGGGCTGCTGCAAGACCCGGTGGGTCTCGACTTTGCGATCGGGTTCGTCGACCGGGTAGCGCGGCCCGACGACCTGCGCGTGGCGGGGCGCAACCTCGAAGATCTGGCGCGGCGCATCCCGAGCTTTCTGCCTTGGCCCCTGCGAGTACTCATCGCCATTGGTGGCCCGATGGCGCGGGTGCTGCCGTGGCCGATCGTCCCGATTGCGCGGTGGGTGTTGCGTGGCTTGGTCGGCCACCTCGTCATTGACGCCACACCAGCGCGACTCACACGCACCCTCGAAAAACTGCAGGGCGAGGGCGACCGACTGAACATCAACCTGCTGGGCGAAGCTGTGCTGGGTGATGCCGAAGCCGGTCGTCGGCTAGCCGGCATCACTGAACTGGTCAAGCGCGACGACGTCGACTATGTATCGGTGAAAGTTTCGGCGGTCGTCAGCCAGCTGAGCATGTGGGCATTCGACGAAACCGTCGACCGCGTCGTCGATCAGCTCGCGCCCCTGTACGAAACGGCCGCCCTCGGAGTCGCGCCGACGTTTCTCAACCTCGACATGGAAGAGTTTCGCGACCTCGACCTCACCATTGAAGTGTTTCAGAAGCTGCTCGACCGACCCTCCCTGCGCGACTACGAAGCGGGTATCGTCCTGCAGGCATATCTCCCCGAGGCGCCATTGGCCCTCGACCGTCTGACGACCTGGGCTCAGCAGCGCCGGGCCGCGGGCGGGGCTGCTATTAAAGTGCGCGTCGTCAAAGGCGCGAATCTCGCGATGGAGCGAGTGGATGCTGCACTGCACGGCTGGCCCGTCGCCGTGCTGCCCAGCAAACGAGCCAGCGACGCCAACTACAAGCGCGTACTCGACGCCGCGCTGCGTACCGATCGAGTGGATGCGGTGCGCATCGGCATCGCCGGCCACAACCTGTTCGACATCGCGTGGGCGTGGCAATTGGCCGAAAGT
>Ga0306898_1000240_pt1 | contig 22610 bp, 37 predicted proteins | sample AntRauMFilla1564_FD_190424 | JGI IMG/M metagenome (GOLD analysis project Ga0306898, IMG submission 190424) | Saline lake microbial communities from Rauer Islands, Antarctica - Metagenome Filla 1 #564 (v2) (version 2) | ecosystem: Environmental > Aquatic > Non-marine Saline and Alkaline > Saline ...
TGCTCGGCAAGCCAACGTCGTGCAGCTCGCTCCGAATTGATGTCTGAATGCATCGATTCGATAGAGCACCGGCTGAGCCACGAAGAAAACTCTTCACCCTTAGCTCGTGGGCTGACCATGTACGGCACGGCAACATAACCGCGAATTAGCTCCTCGGTCGTCGGCGTGTAGTCGTCACTCATGGGGTGCCTCCGGCGTGTCGGGACTGCTCAAACGAACGTCAAGCACTCGCACATTCGCCCACCCGCTACCTGTCATCAGATGCTTCGCCCGTCGCACTGCTTTTCGTCGCGTGGCAAAAGCACCCAAAAACACAACCCCAGAACGAACGTGGAATGGTCGAATTTCATCGGCGCTGGCGCTCCACACCACTTTGCCGCGCGACTCGTCACTCATCATCTGCTTCTTTCTCTTTCGCAAGCTTCGCCATTTCGGTCATTGCTTGCAGGGTCGCCCACAGGCTCAACACTTCCCCTTTGTCCGGATCGCCGTCAGTCATGCGACACCACCTTGTTGTTGGGGCAAGCAATCGTGCTGACACCCCACGGTGTAACGCAATGCCCGCACCGATGTTGTGCTGGTTCGCGTAGTTGTGTTGATGGTTGGTATGCGGTCGAGTAGCCGCCAGTCATGTAACGCATCTCAGAAAGGCAAATCGTCGTTAGAATCCCAGTTCGACTGTGCGCCCGTTTGCGGGGTTGCAACTGTCGAACGGGTGTCTGTGGCCGAGTGCGTTGAAACCGGCTGAGAATCGCTTACAGCGTCTGCCGTAGCCACCTCAACGCGTGAACCGTTGATTGACCGCTTCACCACATGCACCGTGTTGCCGTCACGCCCCACAAAATTGTCAACCTGATCGCCATGCAAACCCGACACTCTCACCACAGCACCCTCAGCAAGCCCATGCTCCGTGTCAAACCAACACGCCCACCGCGTTTCACCCTCACCCCCATCACGCTTCTTGAACTTCTCCGTAACCTCCGCACCCAACCCTTTGTAAAACGTGCGGGTGACGGTGCCCTTGATGTTTACGATTGCCATTATTTGCAGCCTTCCTAAGCCCAGACGGGCGGTTGAATGTTGAGTGTTTCGGTGAAAGTCATGCGGCCCACCGTGCTTCGGTCGGCGCGAACCCTGCCGCGATCAGTTGTGCGTCGTACACGGCCACCTCACGCGCGAACGCCGCCCGGTCATTCCACGCCGCACACATCGCATCCCAATTCGCCGGCTTCGGTGCCGACGGGATCACGCCAGCCTCCAACTGCTTAAACCGGTCAGGTGTCGTGTCATTCGACGGAGTACGAGCGGCCCGCACACGCTTCACACCGGCACGAACATGGGCGGGCGTCAGATAGTCGGTTGTTTCCCGCCGGTGCATTCGCACAGCCTCAACCGCATCATCAAAATCAAGATCACCAATCGAATCAACCCACTCGGCAAGGACTAAACCCGCCGCGTCCGTCTCCCGGTTGTCACCCAACTGGATTTTTGCCAGCACCGCTGCAACCTGCTGATTGTTCACGCGACATCCTCCCCAAATAGTGACTGCTGCAACGGCTTAGAAATGCGTTGCATGATGAGCGGCAGGTGGTCGGCTTCCATCTCCACGGCAATGCATGAGAACCCTTCGAGTAGGGCGGCTTCAATGGTTGTGCCGGATCCGGCGAACGGTTCGAGCACGACACCGCCGGGAGGTGTGACGAGCCGCACCAGCCACCGCATGAGGTCAAGCGGTTTCACGGTGGGGTGTTGTTTGCCGTCAACGTCGGGCCGTTCACTGCCGGGCGCTTTCGCCTCATAGCGAAACGTTGGAAAGTAACGGGACGCGCCGCCAATGTCGTTGTGCCCGGTTGGTGTGCCAGCGTCCGAACGGGGCGCAATGGCACCCATGATGCCGCCGCTTCTGCCGTTGGGTGGATTCACGCCGCGCTTGCTCGTCGTCGTGCCGCTCTGCGCGTCGAGTGCTGCCGCTTGCGACTCGTCGAGCATGACGTTAGCGGGCCAGCGGCCGGCGGGGGCGTCGCCCGCTGCTTGAGCGTACTCGATAGTCTTTTTAGTCGTAAAAGCAACGGCCGACCCGCCGCCGTAGCTTCTGCTTTTCGGCCAGGTTTCAACGGTCGTGCCAACCCGCGCCGCGTCAATATTGAGCGCGCCCGTACCATACGCGAGCACGTTCGCCGCGACCGTCCCAAGGAACGGCTTACGTGCCACCACGACCGGTTCGAACGCAGGCTTCAACGCTGTCCCCCAACCCTGCCAACGCTCAGCATCAGACGTTTGCGCTTCGCTCCTGCTCACCCGACCCTCAGCAAACTTGCCGCTCATGATGCCGTTTTGCGGCAAGGCGGCACCGACAGAACCAACTCCGGGCCGAGACTCATTCGCAGCCCGAATCTGCCGTGAGATCGAACCGCCATGCACAATCGTCGCGTCAATAGCCTTCGACACGTTCAAAGACTTAGGAAACCCTGACCCGTACAACCACGCAATACTGTCCCGAATCTCAAACCCGGCATCCTCTACCGCGACAGCCATGCGGTGAAACGTGCGGGAGGCTCCGAAGCTCAGAAGGTGACCGCCCGGCTTCAACACCCGCAAACACTCACGCCACATCGCAACGTCATACGCAATCCCCGTCGAATCCCAGCCGCGGCCCATAAAACCCAACTCGTAAGGCGGATCAGTAACAATCGAGTCCACGCTGTCATCTGGCAGGGACGCTAAAACGTCGCGGCAATCGCCATGATGCAAGGTCACCAAGGTGTCTTGGTAATGCACGGCGTTCACGCGGTCAGCTCCCGACGTAGTACGGCCTCATCCATTGCCCGCCCTTGCTCGATCAGCGTGAGCGCGCGCACATCCTTAGCCGGTCGGCTAGGTGGCCCGGATCGTGCGTTGCGAATCCAACTCCGAAACGTCAAGTCCCAACTGACCTTCACCCCACGCGCGCCAGCCTGTGCGGGCCAATAATCTTTGAACGCCGCAACCTGCCGTCCAACGTCCAGGTCAGCCCGCTCCCCTTGCGCCCATTCGGTCAAAGCTTCGGAGGGCATCCAGTCGGCAGGGAGTCGAGTGCCACGTGTGGCGCTAACTCTTTTGATCTTCTCTGTCTCTGTCTCTGTCTCTGTCTCTGTCTCTGTCTCTGAGCGATCGTTTGCGATCGGTTTGCGATCCGTTTGCGATTCACTTGCGACATCGTTGCCAGCCCACCGCGACTCGTTGCCACGCTTCCCCGCCTCCGCACGCTTCACAGAAACAGCCGCACGACGCTCCTCAATATCAGCCCGCAACGGATGATGCTTCCCGAAGTCGTGAATCATCCACCCACCCTCAACAGGCACCCACGAAGGACGCTCACGGTCATTGGTAGCCAACTCGTCAGCGACCGCTTGCCCCCACCTTTTTAAAACGATCCGCTCATCCAAGAACCCGTCAGACAACATGCGCCGCGAGTAAAACGTGCCCTCGAACAGTGCCCGAAATGCGGCATCTGACAGGGGTGCAATTTTCGGGTGCTCGTCCATCTCGATCGGGAACGGGGCAAACAATCGGTTGTCTGTTTTTGCCATTACGCTGCCGCTCCTATTCCTAAGTCGTGCATGATTTCGTGCGCCTCCGAGACGGTGAGCGCGGACACTTCACCGGCGTCACCGAGCAGCACCCACCCGTGTACGGCGTGCTCAACTGGCACCCGTTTTGGGTCGGCGTGCAACGAGATTTTGATTCCCCTACGTCGCGCCTCACCCTGCAAAACGGGATCCGACTCAATTAGCCCGTTCAGAAGTGAGTCCAACCAAATGACGTTGGATAGTCGGTGTTTGCTTTTGCGGCCACCCATGCCCCCCTGACGGTGTTGGGGTACGAGCCGTCCAAGGTCGGTGCCTGTCCACGCGCACAGGTGACCGTCGCGCTGTTCGAGCGCTTTGAGGGTTGCTTTCGGTGTGGCGGTCATGCGCGTTTCCGTAACAGGGCACGCCGTTCAGCCGGGAACAGGCCAGCTCGAATGCCAAACCAGTTGTCGCGCGTGTTTAGCGCGTCAACCAAACACTCTGCGGAAACTTTGCACGCTACACACACTGATAACGCGGCAGACGCACGGGCAGGGTAAATATCGTCATCGTCGGGAAAGAACAGGTCACCGCTCACCTCAGCGCAAAGTGCTTGCTCACGCCACGAAACAACGTCGCGGGGGGTCATGCGGCCACCTCCGAGTGTGCGACAACCCGAAACGACTGCGCACGCCGAAACTCGGCCCGCACTGCCTCATGGTTACGGCGCATACTCCGATCAGCCCACCCGCCCGGCCTTTCACGATCCAACCGGCGCACCACACTGTCCAACGTCAACGCCGACTGCACGCACCTTTCAAACGGCAACAGGTCAACGTCAATACCGTTGACGAAGTTGGCCCACGCCGTCGAATGTGCGTCCACGACGTCGGGGGTTGGCTGGTCGGCGTTCACGACGTCACCTCGGCAACACGCGCCCACAGGTCGCCCTGCACACGCCCCAACTTGTACCGGTCTAGCGCGATCGAATCGCCACTAGTGCGCACCACCTCTTTCGGGTCAACCTTCCCGATCAGGTGAGGGCCAATGCGCGCCCAAAACAGTGGGGCGTTCATTCGCCAACCGCCGCAACAAAGTCAGGGTGCGCCTCATCAACGATTGCGGCGGGTTGCTTTGCCCGCACATACTCGGCACGGATCACACCCAACACAACCGCGCCCGCGTGAGCTGCCTTAGCCTCCCCACCCAACGCACCGATCAGGTCAACGTCGCCGTCAGCCGCCGCCAACTCTTTCAACCAGTCGCGCCCCGACGTGTCTTTGAGCGCCTCAACCGGTGTGAGGGGTTGCACGGTGAACGGCAGACGACGGCCACGGGTGACGGTGAGAGACACTTTGTGCGGTGCGTCAATGTGTGACATATGCGAAATTTGGATGCCGCCAACCTCATCCTTCCCAAACCGGATCGTCGGGTTACGGAACAACGTCAACTGGTGTCCAACATGATCAGCGGACTCGACACCCCACGCCGACACCATCACCCGACGCATCGACTTCGACGGTTTGTACGGTCGCTCCGGGCCAAACTCGGCAGTCACAACGTTCACCGGCTGTTCAGCGTTACCCGTGATCACGTCAACAATGGTGACCGTGACTGGCCCGCCAATAAGGTCATCTGCGTTGAGTTGATCCGACTTCGGGGCAATGCTTTCGGTGAGGTTCATGCGTATTCTTCCTCTGCGTAAATGGCCCACATGGGCGGCTGTAAGGGGTCGCCGGTTGTTGCATATCCGGGCCACGAATTAGTGCGGGCACACTCGGCGTGTAATGCTCGAGCGCGAGCGGCGGCTGATGCACCGATTTCCCTGAACTGGTCGGACAGTTCATGCACGGCCACCAGGTAGGGGGCAGCCGTTTCGACCACCACAAACTTCATGCCGAGATCGGCCAGCCCGGTCGTGAACGCGTACGTGTCCAAATACCATTCCTGTTGGATGTGGTATCTGTAGTTGGCAACCGTTTTCACGAACTCATGCGGTGCCGCCGACTTGCCCGTTGTTTTCAGATCCACGCTGTACGGGTTGCTCACGGTGAAGTCGGGCAGGTAATCAAACCGGGCACGCATCTCCACACCCGTTGTGGGGTCGGTTGCGAACACGGACGCCTCAGCCATACCCGACTGTTCAAACAATGACCGTGCCAGCGGGTGCGCTAAAACACTTTCGGCCATACCGTTCACGTGCCTCAACTGGGTTGCGGTGAGCAAGATTTGGCCTGCTGCCCGTTGCCCTGCCACCCATTCGACGGTTGCCGCTTTCGTGGACACCGCCCCGGATGGGGTCAAGTGTGCGTCCGGGTAGGCAACGGCTAAAGTGCCGGTTCCGAGCACGCGACTGTGAACTGCCGTGCCCAGGTCGTAAGCGTCTTTGTGTGGTTGCGGGTTGTGTTGTGCGTGGTGGAATCGGGCGGGTGAGTCGAGAAGCAGCCGTGCGCCTGTCGAGGACAGGGCGTGGTGTGCGTGGTAAGTGGTTTCGTCGAGGTCTTTGACGACACCCTGCAAGTCGCTCATGCGGCCACCTCTTCGGCGGTGGGGTGGTAAACGCGGACGATGATGCTCGCGCCGGGAATGATCCCGTACACCTTCCACGTCACCAGGGACACCACTTGAGAGTCGTCCCCGTACACGCCAGCAGAACCCAACGCGTCCAAAGTTGATCGAACGAGTTTGTCCAAATCGGGTCGAACGTGCGGCATCTCCCGTTTCACCGTTCTCGGTTTCGCAAGAGTGAACGTCACCACTACCTCTAAAGGCCCGTCGAACGGCAGGTGACCGTTCATCGCATCCTCAGCAGCCCGGCGCACGTCTTGCCGCCACGGGGCCACCTTGTTAGACGACTCGATTAGCACGCCGCCGCCGACGTGACGTTTTGACCCTTGCGGGGCAGGAATGCCGCGAACAGTGAACGCGACGCCCTCCATCGGAATGTGCGGGAACGGCATCAGTTACTGCTTTCGTGGTCGGTGTTACAGGTAGGGCATTGCCAACCGCCAGCCCGCGTTTCCGGGTCGTACCAAACATCAGCACGCGACTCGTACAGGCACGCATTGCAGGTACGCCACGCCTTGAACTCGGCCACGTTCACACCCGACGAGTTCACAACGCCACCCCCATAACGGATGCCGCCGCACCATAACCAGCCACATACGACGACTGAGCGGTTTCCGCAAGCAATGCCCGCAACGCGTCCCGGTCGCCGTCGAGCGCGGCCCAGACAAGGCTCGAATTGTCATCCGTGGTTTTGTCGGCAGCCGTTTCGCCGTATGTAGGGGTCATGCGAGTGCCTTCCGTCCTTTGTCGGTAATGCCGTAAGCCGATTCGGGCACGTTGTTGCCAACCGCAATGCGCGTACCGACCACTTCAAGAAACCCGTCGGAGGCAAGCTCTGACGCCCTCTTGCGGGGCGAATCCCACGCAAGCCGACGCCAACCCACACGGTCGGCCCATAGGCGGTACATGTCGTTCAGTTCGGAGCCGGTGACCGGGGCGTGTACTTCAACCAGTTGCAGTACGCGCCGTTTGGCGTCACGCAAACCACGTTGCGAAATGTCGGCAGCGGCGTGCGAGGTGAGTGGGTCGGTTTTGCGGGTGCGTGCCGAATCGTCCGGGAGGATCATCGGCGGTAGCATGTCGGTTATGGGCATTGGGTTGCCTTTCTTTTCGGAGACCCCCGCGGATACGGGGGTTTTCGTCATTTGTGGAGAAGGTTAGGAAACGGTGTGGAATCCACTTCTAGGGCGGGCGGCACGTCGGCTAGTTCCTCGGCGGACGGCAACACGACCGGCAGTGACCGGATAAGCCCCCACGCGGCCACGTAGATTCCGGCCAGCGCGGTGAGCACGAACGCCCACAACACGACCGTTAGGCCGGTCACTTGCCGCTCCGAGATTGCACGGCGCAAACAATGAAGTAGAGACTCCATGCGATTACGGCAACCACGATCAGCAGGATCGGATCGGCCGCCATATCGCCGGTCACGCGGCACGCTCACCGAAGAACACGCCCACCGGAGTGTTGAGCACACGCGAGACGGCCAGCAGCTCGTGATACTTGAACTGCACCGACCCGTTCATCCGTCTGCTCATAGACATGCGGGTGATGCCGATTAGTTCGGCTAGGTGGCTGTGGGAAATGTTTTGCCGGGCGGATACCGCGCGGACTTCGGCTGCGACATCGCAGGGAGTTTGTTTCGCCATGCGTGACACGTTGCCATACAGCGCGGGAGTGTTACGTACTGCGTTACGGCGTGTCGCAAGCGGGTGTTCGCTGTTGCGAATGTTCACGCGCATCTAGCCATGCGGTAACGCTATGCGTTACTATTTGGGCATGACGAACATTCAACTGACACCCGCAGAACTCGCAACACGCGAAACAATCGCCGCCAACCTTGACGCCGAACTATCCCGCAAGCGATACACCAAACGCCGCGCCGCCCTCGCAATGGGACTAAGCCACGTTTACGTCACACGGCGCGCCAAAGGGCAAGTAGAACTGTCCGGCTCAGATATGGTCATGTTCGCCAAATTCTTGAACATTCCCGTGACCCGGTTTTTTGTAGGGCTCCCCGACTTGGACTCGAACCAAGAACCTGCCGGTTACACGCTTCACCACGTTGACGCCAATACAACAGCCACCATTGAGCACACTGCCAACGTTCTGCATTTTCGTCCGCGCGCCAGCTGACCCAGCGTGCAGCGACAACAAAAAACGCGCCCGATTCAGTAAACAAGATTAGATCAATCTTCCACTCACAGTAGAGAAACGGAAGCACCATGATCGACGCATACGCCCAACACTTAGCCGCAGCAGGTAGAGCCGCAGGTACCATCAAACTTCGCACAGCTCACCTCACACACTTAGCCCGCCATTACAACCTAAACACGGTGACGACCGGGCAGCTTGAGCAAATGCTCGCCGCCCGACGTGACACGCACTCGGCAGAGTCCCGCAAATCGTTGCGCTCAAGCTACCGATCTTTCTACCGTTGGGCTGACCGTACCGGCAACGTGACATTCAACCCCGCCGCAGACCTGACACCAATCACGGTCCCGGTGAAGGTTGCCCGCGTTGCCGCCGACGACGTACTGCAAAACGCGCTCATCGTTGCCGACGAATGGCAGACGGCCATGATTTACCTAGCCCGATTTGCCTGCCTGCGCCTCACCGAACTGACCACCTTGCACACAAGCCAGCGCACGCATGACGAGTTGCGCATCATCGGCAAGGGCGACAAAGAACGCGTCGTGTACTGCAACGAAGACCTCATGCATTCACTGCTCACACTGGAACGCATTCAGGGTCGCGGCTACTACTTCCCCGGACGCATCAGCGGGCACATGCACTCCGCCAGTGTCAACAAAATCATGACCCGCCTGACCGGATGCAACCCGCACTCACTCAGGCACGCCGGCGCAACCGCCGCATACAAAGCCACCGGTGATCTGCGCAGCGTCCAGCTCATGCTCGGCCATTCGAGTATGGCAACCACGCAACGCTATTTGCATCCAGGGGTAAACGAATTGCGTGCAGTCGCGGCAGGTACCGCGTTCGTGTCAAAAGACACCCGTTTTCGGGTGAGTGTTGCCGCGTAACCGTCCGGGTACACAAAAAAGGGCCCCGACCCCACAACCCGTGAAGGGAAGTGAGGCCGGGGCCACTTTGCTTTCAGTTACCTACTGGCAGCTGTCGCACTGCGTCTGGTCAGCCGGATCGATAGGGCACGTGTATTCGCCCACCTTGTCGCCGCTCACTCGGACACCTGCGGACGGTTGGGGATGACCAACACGGACACGGCAGCGGCCAACGCGATGACCGCTTGAATCCACGGTGCATACGCTTCCGGGATGAGTCCCGCAAACGACACGGCAACCGCACCGAGTAGGGCGGCAACAAACTTTGCATATTCTTGGATCATCGGATGCCTTTCTAAGCAGACGGGAACAGTGTGCGAATGGACAGAATGAGCGCACCGACCGCGGCGAACCCGGTGACCAGTTGCGGCCACGTCATCCGCGGCACGGCGTGAGCTTTCAACACTGCTAGCAGTTCCCCGTGTTCCTCAATGCGTGTGCGTAGTGCGGCAATGTCAGCCGACGTTGACGCGTTGATGGACGCTTGACGTGAGTTCCCCGCCTCCACACTTGCGTGCAGTGATTTCACTTCCCCCTGGATTTGACCCAGTAGGTAAATAATTTGGTCTTGCGGTTTCATCGTCGCCGTAATGTCTGTGCTCACGTCGGCCCCCCTCCGGGACTTGGAGGGTTACTTAGCGGTGATCGTGTAGCTCAATGGGATCTGATCAACGTTGGCGTTGATTGCCGCCGTCGCCGCGCTAATGGCCTGCAAAACCTTTGTGTCACTACCACCCACCGACCCGATCAACGGGGTGACGTAGCCGCGTAAGGTGGCGACGAAATGCGGCCATTGCAAAGCTCGCGCCGCTTTGCCCATTGCGAGTCCGTCGCGGGCAACGTCAAGGGAGCCTGTGTGGTCTGCCGCCCACTGATTGCCGAGCAAGTCAAATTGCGTGAGTTGAACGTTTGCGCGCGTGTTGGGGGAGTCGCCGCACAGGGCAAGCAGTCCAACGCCTGCACGGGTGACAAGCGGAGCAGAGGCCAACAGCGTGTTCAGAAACGCTAAATCGTCAGCGGGCACCGTTGCGGGAACAGTTGTCATGTAAAGCGTTGTCATTGTCGCGTCTCTTTCTGGTAGCGGCTGAGTAGGCGGTGGCGTGGGGGTTTCGGTTGGCGTGCTGGCAGGTGTGATGCCGCTGCCTGTCAGCGCGCCACTTTTGACCCAGTTGCGAATGAACGGGCCGGGGCAGGCGGTGGAGTTCAAGTCGCTGTGGACAAGGCATGTAAGCGTTTTGCCGGTCTGCCCATTCGCCCACGCATACAAGTTGCGGAACGCTTGCTTAGCCGCGTCGGGCATTTCACCGGTGCGCCCATCCCCGATGTAACACACACCCAAGTTGAGCGTGTTGTGGTTGCCAGCGTGCGCGCCAATCGCGTTCAACCCGCGACCCTCATAAATGTTGCCCCACGCATCAATGAGGAAGTTGTATCCAATGTCGCCCCACCCGTTGCTCTGATGCAACCGCTGAAAACCACGAATCAACGCCATAGCACCCGCCGCATTTGATCCGGTTCCGGAGACGGAGTGATGCACGACAAAGCCAGTACGCCGACTGCGCACAATCGTGTAAATGGTTCGGTTAGCGGGCAACGCGCCCCACGTTTGACGGCTGACAATGCTGACCATTATGCGACCTGATAGGTCAGCGTGAACCCTGCACCCTGGCCTGCAGCTAAATTTCCTAGCGGAAACAACCGGATGACACCGAGAGTGTCCACCGAAAATGTAACAAGCGCTGAGTTCGACGTATTTAGGCCCGCTACAAGCGCATCCGCAGGAGGGCGCAACCTTGACTGCACAACTGTGCCCAGCAGTTCAGACGTGCCGTAAGCGGTGCCTTTAGTTACGTCAAAAGTGACCGTGACCAACGAGCCTTGCCGGAAAATGCGCCGGTTTACGCTAGTAAACCCACCATTCAACGTCACCGCAGCAGCGCCCGTCAACAGCTCCGAATCAGCCACCCACACGGTGCCATTCCACCGGTGAGTGATGCCTGTATCGGACACAGCAATTTGACGGCCCACAAAGTTACTAACAAGCGGGAGGGCTGCAAAGTTTGCCACTGGCAAATCAACACCGCGCACACCCTGCACGCTTCGCAAATCAAACACAGCCACCGTCGTATCGGTTGATCGCACCCACGCCCACGCCAAATGCTGATCCACGAGAACGCCGGTGTTGTTGTTGAACACGGGGAACCCGGCAGGCGGTGCCGTCGGAATAGTCGTGCTCGTAGTCGTGTGCGGGATTGTTGCCACGGTCACCGAGTTGGTTGACCAGTTGATGCGTCGCACCACAAGATGCCATTGCCCGTTTGTTGGAGTCGGCAGGGATGCAAGAATCGCCAGCGCGGAATCGGAGACAACACCCGCCGCATACGCCACACCGGGCGCGACGGACACTTGACGGCCCGTGCCCTGGGTCACATTCCACGCCGCCGCAGTCTCCACAGAATCGCGCACACCCGCGCCACGCAAAATACGCGAGAAGTCGCGCTCCGTCACCGTTCCATCAAAACCACTATTGATCAAAGACACGAGCGCCCCTTACTTGTCAGTCGAAAGTCGCCGCTGAGCGCGAGACAACCGGTTTATAGCATCAGCAAAAATGGTGTCAGGATCGTCAGCACGACCACCAACACGCGGACGCACAATCACACCCGCCGAAACGCTTTCCGACAGCTCACACTCGGTAATACGATCCGTGAAATTTACGCCATTAGATTGGGCGGTAATAATGTCACCCTCACGGTAACCACCCGGCCCATAGAAAAAGGATTCCGTTTCCGACAGGGTGAGAGACAACCCCGACTTCGGAGCACCCTCCGCCAAACCCTTATTTGCCGCAGCGTTCAGGTATGCGGTAAACACAGCTTTACTGCCCGCTGACACTTCACTGCGCAACAGAAAATACTTAGCAACATGGAACAGGTCAGACAACGTGGACGGCCATTGCAAATTTGCGCCGGTCGCATCCCTAAACACTTCCACCACATCACCGAACTCTGTTTCGAGGGGCAACGAGTTGACGCCCCAAAAGGCGCGGGCAACATCCTCACCCGGCCCACCGACAACAATTCGTGTCGCCGTAGGGTTTTCCTTCTCCCACACGCCCGCCTGAATGATCCCCGACTGGACAGTAAGAATTTGCGGGTGAACGGTGGGCACGAAAACGTCAGCTGTGATTGTCGCCGCCAGCCCGTCATGTGTCAGCCGCAAGCCAAGACCTGACCAGTCCAACAGTGGCGCAACCACCTCATCCACGGGACTAAACCGGACGAGCGGCAACACGCCGGCCGCGCGAGCATCACCACCACGCGCCAAATCCGCAGCAACCGTGACGGGGCGGCCCAACCGGGTAACTACGTTGCGGCTGATCACGTTTTTGATTGCAGCCTCAGCCGTGCTCACCAGAACGCCACCGGATGCAGCCGACCCGTCAGGCCACAGGTAGTACCCAAACTGCCCTTGCGTTGTCCCATCAGCTCCCGCGTCAGAACCTCCGCCCGGCAACCATGCTTGCGCCCACGACTGCGGCACAGTAGAAGTCAGCTCGGTTGGGGTGAGCGGGCCGGCAGGACTCACCCACGCCAGGGTGTTGACCAAAATTCGGTAATCATCTTCGACCTGAAACCGCACCACACCGTCAGCGTTGAAATCACCCGACGGATGCAAAACCGGCCCCGACATGAGATGCGCACCCTTATACGTCACGCGCACACGGGCACCCGACTCATACAAAAACCCGAGCATGGGATCGGTAGCCGACACTTCAAACTCACCCGTACCCACCGCGTTGAACCGCACCGTGTACGACTGCGACAACGGATTGCCGAGAATGCCCTTACGGTCAAACGTTTTGTCAAACACGGTGATACGAAACGGTGACTCCATCAGAACGCCCTCCGAAAACCTGGATCGAACTGAACAGACACAGACCCGGCACCCTGAATTTCAACCGTCAACGGCACCGACTCACCCGACGGCACACGCGCGAACTGAATTGACGTGAACGCCGAAAACGGCAACACGGTAGACACACCGCCCACAATCTTTCGCGCCACCTGCACCGTCGGATCCGTGTTCACCTGCACCGACTCACCCTCAAGCAGCGCAATCGTTCCCGCAATCACCGTTGACCCAACACCAATCGTGAAAGACGACGCAGGCCCGGTGATAGTCCACAACGGCCACGCATCCACCTCACCCGGATTGGTGACAGTCGCGGAGGCAGTGGTTGAACTGCTCATCAAGTTGAGAACATGCGTACCCGCAGTCTCAAAGAACTCCGCCGCGACCTCCGCTGTTTGAAACGTTTGCAACACTTGAGGGCCACGCCAAAACGGATCATCCGCCACCAAATTGACGCCACGAACCTCAACACCAGTCCGCGACGGGTCAGCACCATAAACCGGGCCATCCTCCGACACAAACCGGGCAGTCAACGACCGCACCGAACCATCAGGCGCAGTCACCCGCCACACACCATTCCGGCCAAACGGAAGTGCCGCCCAAAACGCGGACTGCAAAGCCTGCCAAGAAGCAGCCGTCGCATCAATCACAACCGGCCAAAACACTTCCCGCGCCTTCGCACGAAAACCCGTCAACCGTTGCCCGTCAATCGCCGACGACTCCGACGTGAACTCCACCATTTGCGGTGTGCCCAAACCCTCAACACCAGCATCGTTCAACCACACACCCGACGTTGTATCCGTCAACGAATACACGACCCCATCAGGGCTAGTCCAAGACTGCTGAATCATGCGACAGCCACCCCTCTAATACCCGAAGAAGCCAACGCGCGCCGCTGCCGTTTCGTAATCTCGTCAACCAACGCCCGCTCGTCCGTCACCTGGATGGTGCCAAAATTGTTGAACCCGCCAGCACTACCAGCACCAGCCATGCCCGCCAGGGCCGTTGCAGATGCGTCAAACGACGTGGACACAGAGGGAATGTTCACCATTGAGGTGAGCGACCCGGCAACCGCGCCACGCATCGAGTTCACGCCAACAATCAGACCCTCACCAATGTCCGACCCGAACCCGGCAAACAGTTTTGATGGGCTGTTGATGCCAAGGAACTTGAGGAAGCCCTTCACGGCACCGCTCGCAATATCCAGCAGAGCTTTACCAACGGAACCGCCGGCACGAACAAGCCCGACGACTAGACCTCCGATCAGGTCGCCACCAGCTTTGATTAGGTCCGGAATCAGGCCCAAGATTGTTTTCACAAGTACGGGCAGTAGTCCGAGGATTGCAGGAATCAGTTGAGGGATGATCTGTGGAATTGCGTTCACGAGAGATGTGAAGAGGTTGATTGCAGCGCCCAGTAGCTGAGGAATCAAACCCAACACGGCACGAATTAGCATCGGCAACAAGGTGATGATCGCCGTGATGAGAAGCGGCAAAATGACGGGTATTGCGTTCACCAGGGCAGTAAACAGTGTGATTGCCGCGCCCAAAATTTGCGGAATCATCCCCACTACGGCACCAATCAGCACAGGGAGCAACGTGACGATTGCGCTGATCAGTGGCGGCAAAATGACGGGTATTGCGTTCACCAGTCCGGTGAACAGAGTGACAGCACCAGCGAGCAGGTCCGGGGCCGCACCAACCATGAGCAAGATGCCCTGCGAAACGAAAGTCATCAGCGCCGTCAATACCAGCGGGATTACCTGCACTACGGCATCAATGATGCCCGGCAATGCTTCCAACATTGCACCCATGAACCCGGCACGTGTGTCACTCAGCGACGCGAAGATTGATTCGATGCCGCCACCGGTAATAAACGATCCGACCTTGGTGAACTGGTCGGCAATGAGTTGCCCAAAGTTGAGGTCGGAAAGTTCACCGCCTGCGAGCATTGCGGCAAGCCCGGCAAACGCGGGCAAAACGGACGTGTTGAGAAACGTCACAATGTTGGTGACGATCGGGAGAAACACGGCACCGAACGTCGTTGACAGGTTCGTAAGGTTCGCGGCAAGGATGCGCTGCTGGTTGGCAAGCCCGCCCGACGTTTTCGCAAAGTCGCCCTGCTGAGTACCCGTCTGCGCCAAAATTTCAGCCTGCGCGGCCAACACTTTCTGCTGCTGCGTCAGAGCACCCGTGCCCGAGAAAATGCCCATCTCGGTTGCACGCGCTTTCAGCGTCGCATCGTCAAGCAGGACGCCGAACTGACGCAGGGGTTCAGACTCACCACGAAGCCCAGCACCCAAAGCGGCAATAGCAGCCTCAGGCGTTGTGTTGTTGAACGATGCCAAGTCACCCGCAAGGGTAATGAAGTCTGTAGAGAACCCGGCAAGGTCTTCACCGCCCAGCCCTGCCGCCTTACCGAACACGCCAAACACGCGCGCCGCATCAAGAGTCTGATTCGTTGACTGGCCCAAGTTCCCCGCCGACGCCGCCGCAAACTTTTGAATCGTTGCGTCAGCAGAACCAAACACAGCAGTAATCGCCGTGCCAGCCTCAGCCAAATCGGATGCGTTCCCAATTGAGTCTCGAATGATCTTGCCAATACCCAACGTGGCAAACGCGGCGGCCAGCGGTGCGGCCAGTTTCCCGACCGCACCCAAAACTCCACCGTTTATCCCTTTGCCCGCATTCCGGCCAGCCTCCGGCCCAGCCGCGTCAAACTCTTTCGCCAACGTTCGACGCAAGTTTGATGCGTCAGGAACGATCTCAACAAACGCTTGATACAGTGCCGACACTGGTGCCTCCCGAAGGTTTGAGGGCCACCGGGAGAGTGGGCAAGGTTACGTCTTCTCAACGCGAGGGCGAGCCAACAGCTCCCGCAATTCGTTCACCGTATGACCGGCCTTCTTCACCCCACCAATACGATTACGCGCCCTATCGAACGGGCGTGCATACGGTTGAGGTTTGTTCTTCGCCGCCACTTTGTGCTGCAAGTCGAACAGGTCAACGAGCGCCAACCATTCACGGGTGACCGGATATTCCCACCCGGCAAGTGCCGCCTGCAATCGTGATGCGGGATCGCGTCTCAGGCCGTCAACAAGGTCGATCAGTTCGAGCAAGGGCAGGGCAGGCGATCCTGCCCAGTGGAGGGATACGCCGTAGAAACTGCGGAGGTCTTCGGTTAGCTCGCGTCGGTGGGAGCGGATGGCTCCGGCGAGCTGGATAAGTCCCCCGGTTCAACCCCCGCCCACTTGCGGAACAAAGTGCCCAAAGCACCAATGCCCAACGACTTGATTGCATCAATGGTGCGCTTGTCGGCACGGTTGAACAGGATTTCGCGGGTTGCCTTCAACTGGTCGGCAACCTCCCCGGCCATTGCCTCCGCCACCGTGTCAATGTCGCCAAACGACAGGCCGGGGAGTGTGTACGGTTTGCCGTCAATTTCGAACGAGTACGGGGCGGCGGATGTAAACGAGTCAACCATGGGGAGAACCTTTCAATAGGAGAGTGGGAGAAAAAAGGGGTGCAACGCCGGCCCGAGGGGTTCTCCCGCCACCTCGGGCCGGTGACCTACTTACGCGGCTCGCGTGTACGGGAACGCGACCGACGAACCGACAGCGTTTTGCACGATGACCGGTGCGGAACCTGCAGAACCTGCGGGCAGTGTTGCGTAAATGGTGAACGAGTCATCCACGGTGAACGCCGTAGCGTTGACTCCACCGAATCGGACGCCGACCGTGGCAACCGCACCGGTGAAGCTTGACCCGTCAATGCGAACCATGGCACCGGCACCGGCACCCGAAGGGGTGACAGCGGTGATGCTGGGCACGGTCGCAACACCAAGCGTTGCGTACCACTTGCGGGCCGCTCCACCGATCACGGCGTTGTCGTATGCGGTGATCGTGATTTCGTAGCCGATGGGCACACCAGCTGCGAACACTTGATCGCCGACAGCGGTCACTTGGCCGGTGGGAATGTAGGTGCGGATGACCTGCGTTCCGTCGTATACGTCGATGATGTAGGAGCGGCGTGGACGCTCCAAAAGCGGGTTGACGACAATGGAACCGTCAACACCAACCGTGGCCCCGTAATACTCGGCCAGAACAGCCGCGTTGGTCTGCAACAGGGTGAGCTGGAAAGTTGTTTCGCCCTCTGTGACCGTGGTGCGGACCACTGCGGAACGCTGCCACGACTTGATCTTTTCCATCGTCTGAGCGTTGGTTTCCGTCACCCCGTCATCGGAAACGAATCCGAGGTTGACGAACCCTGCGGGTGCGCCGGGGCCGGTGTTGGTCGGTGCGCCTGCACTGGTTGGTCCTGACAGCACGACGCCATCGACGGCGACCTGCACTTCGTTAGCGTTTAGCGTCATGTGCTGCTCCTTAGTTGTGTGAGGTGTTTACGCCTCAGAACCTGCCCGGATGGTCAGGGGGTTTTAGGGGTTAGAAGTTGGTTCCGCGTGCGGTGATACGGCAGGCGAAGAAGTAGTTGGTCAAGTTTTTGCCGCCCACATTGTGCGGGGTTTCGGTGGGCACGTCGAAGGGGCCACTGAACGAGTCGGTGACGGTGATGGGCTGCCCGTCGGCACAGTCGCGCAAAATTGCCATACACAGCAAAGCCAAGTTTTCGGCGTCGACGGGTGTGTCAGCCCACACGTTGAACCCGTACCGGCGTCGCGTTTGCGATCCGTCGTCGGGGCCGGAGTCGTCACGAACGGTCACCATTCGCGCTGTCTTGGTGGCGGGCAGTTTCGGTTGCACGGTCACACCGATTGCATGTGCCACAGCGGACGCTGTGAGGCCCGCACGGAGCACAGAACACAACACGCCAGTAGTGGAGGGGAAGATGATTCCGCGCATGTTAGCCGCCCGCCTGACCGAGTGCCCGCGCGAGCGTGCCGCGCTTAGCCTCAACCGCCATGCCAATAATCGGTGCCGCACCAACCTGCACAGTCACACGCGACGTACCCTCACGCGCATTCATGCGCAAAGACGCCACATAGGTAGCGTTCGAATCCGACTGGGCGCCCGTAAGAACGCGCGAACCAATTTCCGCCAGTCGTGCCTCAATTTCCGGCGACTTCAACATTTCGGCAATGCTGCGAATCTGACGAAACTTAGCCATCAAGACACCCGCTTCACATTCACCACAACACCCTTGCCCCAATCGGCAACATCACCATCAACCGCCCACGACCCGCCGCGAACCAACAGGCGATCGGTCGCGCGAATGTCAGCAGGAATGCGCCGATACAGTGCAAGGCCGGTCACGACCTGTTGCCCGAACGGTTCCGCCGACTCATTCGACGACCGGGGGGCAACCATCCACCCCGCCGACAAAATGGCAACATCCACGCCAACCAACGGGTTGCCCTGCGAATCGAAGCCAACAGGTGGCGTGCCGGCGCGCACAATAGTTATTGACTCCAACCGGTTCACGGAGTAACCAACGGCACAACATAAAGCGGTGAATAGGGCGAGCTGGTTGGGATCAGGTTGATGCTGAAAGCCTTCTGCCCGGTACTGCCCGAACCCGACAGCATCGCCAACTCAGAATCAAGAATGACCAGTTCGCCCGGCTCGTCACCGCCATAGGTGCGCGACTGCGTAAACGGGCCATCACCCGTACTGGCCGTGCGGATGCCCTCAGGGTTGCGGAACTTGCGGATAACCATCGACGTCGTAACGTCCACCATTGTTTCCAGCAAACCCACCTCTGGAATGAGCAACCGCGCGGTCACAGTAGGCACGCGGAACCGAATCAACCGTTCGGCTTTCCCGATCCACGTTTCAATCAAATTCAGGTCAGTGGGAGCGTCATAACCAATCCACGCATCCTGCACATCAGCAGCCGTAGTCCACGTCATGACGCCCCACCTTTCCTATTGTTCTGTTTTCTTAGGACGAACCGCGGCACGCTTCGGGGTGGGGTCCGAAGACTCCCACCCGTCAGCGAACCGGTGATCCTTCTCGTCAGCCACCGAAACGGTGACCCCGGATTCCAGGTGTCTAAACCTGCTCATACGTTCACCCCTAAGCCGGTGAGGGCTTAGACGTTAGCAACCGCGTCACGCACAACGGCAAATGCGTCGAGGTCCATGACGCTCCACCCGTAAACAACCTCGGCGCGCAATGCGATTTGGTTGTTGCGCTTGAGGTCACCGGTGCCATCAGGGTCACCGAACTCGATCAGCTCGATGGGAATGTTGCGCTGAACACCCCAACGGAACGCGTCCCACTGTCCGACGATTGCTTTCACGTTCGTGTCGTCTGCCTCGGGGAGGCCAGAAACGGTGCTGGACGAGAACGCGGCAAGACCCTCAAACGAGGACAGTTCCTGACCGAAGCCAAGCTCGGGGAACTTCTTGCGCCCATCCGAGTAGCGTGACGTGGCCGTGCTGAACGCGTAACGCGGCTCGAAAGCAACACCGTTGGGAATGTACCCGTCGGCGATGATCAACGCGGCGGCCTGCTCAATGAGCAGGTCAGGCGATCCGAGAGTTGCCGTGGTGATTTCGACACTGTTCGTGGTGGTCGCAATGCGATCTCCAACAAGCAGAGCGGCGGCGGCGGTACCCGTGCGCGGGTTGATGCCGTGGAATCCACCAAGGTCAAGTGCACGGCTCAATGCCACGCCAGCCTCATCAGCAAGCATGGTAAGGATACCGAGCTGGTAATCCTCGTCAGCGAACCGAACTTCTTCGTTGAACCGCATGGTGACCTGGAACTTTTTCGGAGTCGCAACACGCGACCCGAACGTTGCCCCGGTCAGACCCTTCTGTCCACCTTCGCCGACAAGCTCGGCACGGGGGCGACCGGTGAGGGTCATGTGGGTAACGTCACCGAACTGCTGCGGCTGCGACCCGGCAAGGGTTGCAATCGCTGAACCGGTGGTCGCTTTGCTGAACATGCCTTCAGCAATGTTGCGGGGCAGAACAAGCCCGGCAGTTGTAATGAGTGCCATGATTTTCTTCCTTTACGGTTAGTCGCCGCGCCCAAAAAGGCTTTTGACGAACTCTGTTGAGTCGCTGACCTGTTTGGTGGGCGAGATTCCTTCGCGGGGTGCGGTTAGCCGAGTGGCAACCTGTTCACCCCTAAACGCAATGAGCGCATCCGCTGACTTCTCAAGCTCTTCCTGCGTACTGCCCGAAAGCAGTTCAACGGGAATGCCTTTGGCGGCGGAAACCTCAGCGCGAATGGTGCGCGACTCCAACTCAAGAACACGCTTTTCAGCGGCCTCAGCACGTTCGGTCACCCTCTGCGATTCGGTTTTGTTCGCTTCTTCAATCTCGGTCAGACGCTTTGCTGCGTCTTCGTTTGCCTTCGCAGATGCCAGGCTGTCTTTTGCCCTGGACTCCCACTTGCGGGCTTCGGCTTTCCAGTCCGTTTCCTTTTCGGCTTCGGGCTGTACTGCGTTTGCCTCTGACGGCTGATCGGTTGCGATTACGTCACTCATGTTTTCTCCCATGCGGGTTTCCCTTAGCCATGCGGCGTCGGTGGATTTATCGGAATGCCCCATGCGGGGCGATGAACCCACCGAGAACGGCGGGAAATCTTTTAGTCGGTGGGAATGTCCCGGCCAACACCACTGCCGAGCTGAAACAACCGTTCAAACTCTTTCGGGTCATAACCATCAGGCAAGTCACCCCGGCTACGAACCGGGGTCGGCACGCAATCACAATCCCCGTGATACGTGTTCCCCTCAGCACCAGCAGACGCCGCCGAACCAAAGACGGCACCACGAGAGGCGAGCATCACGCAAAACTTGCATGTGCTAGCGCCAGTTGGAACGCGGGCATAACCGGTGCGCACTGGATCGCGGAAGGTTGAGTTGGCGATCGTGTCCCGCCCAGCCTGCAAGACAAGCCGTTGCGCAACATTGCTCAAGTTCGCCAACACTTGCCCTGCGTCCGGTTCTGTTTGAAACAGCGGGCCAAGCGCCCAACGCGCGCCAGCGGAAGCAATTTCAGGATCAGTTGGCGCGGCAATGATCGCGCGAAACGCACTGGCAGACGCTGGCACATCCCGCAGTGAGTCGTAAAAGTCTGCACCGAGAATCGCCGCCGTATCGGAATACACGCTCATCAGCTCGGGGAAGAAATCAAGCAACGCCGCTTTGACCAGCAGCGGGTTGCCGTCAACGTTCAACGCCGCCCAAAACAGGTTTAAGTCCGTTCGAGCCAACTGCACCAGTTGCTGATTTGCCGTCCTAAACTGCGTTACTTGGAGTGACGTTGCCACCCGTGACTCCCGACGCCGCACGAAGGCCCGCAGCGGCCTCCACAAGCGCTGTCAGCCGGTTAGGTGCCGCATTACGGCGACGCTCCGCCTGAAAGCGCACGATCTGCTCACGCGTCAACCCGGCATACTCCATACCAACCTCAGACGTACCAAAACCTTCAATACTTGCCGACAGTTTGGTGAACGCATCAGCACGCGCCGACGGGGACACAATTGACGGGTCCGTGAACTGTGCCGACAGCGACCGCATTTCCTGCGGCACCACATCAAACCCGTCACGGAGCATCACGGCAAACTGCATTGCCTGCACAGCACCATGACCCCACAAAGTATTTGCATCCCGTGTGGTCGTGATCAATGTTTCCTTCGCCGCAAAAATGGCGTCTGCTGATGACGGGTTAGACGAATCCGCCATCTTCACCTCAAGGTCTTGCTCATCGGCAAACAGTTGCGACCACATGCGCAACTGATCCGTGTGAGGTTGCGGTGATGCACCAGTGAAACGGTGCAAGTCCGGCTTGTCCTCACCATCCTCAATATCAATGGCTTTGATGCGCCCCATGATGGCGGTCCACTTGTCGTCCCCAATGAATGAAGACACGTCGGCACCAAACAGGTAATACTCTGGGGCGGAATAAAACTCAGCCGAAACTTCTGACCGAACGATTGTTCGAAGTGCTGCGTCCGCGTAATACATGGCCGCAGGGGTAATCCGCGAATGACCTAGTGGGCGTCGCAACTCATATTTGTGCACAAGTGGGGCAACACTGACAACACCCAACGGGTTCACGCGGGCATCAACCGTCCACACGCGGCCCGTCTTCACCATGACGTAAACCAGTTCAGGCGTATACATCACCATTTCGATGGGGTCGCCAGAATCATGCACGTCAATGATTGACAGGAACCCACGCAAAGCACGTTTGCGGCGATCCCAAATGGCGGCAGAGTCCTCAGCTGCTCGCGCCAAAACAAGCACGTCAGGTTCACCCGACTGCACATCCCCCTGCGTCACGGTCAAAAAAGAGCAACCGTGCACAGCCGACGAAATTTCGGCAGCAGGAAACTCCACCTGAAAACGGTTGTCGTGCATAATCGACGTCAGCTCAAACGGATCTTCCGAACCTGTAGCCGACACGAAACCCTCAAACCGTGAACGATCCGTGACCGCGTGCACACCCTTCGCAATCCACCCCAACGATGCGCGAATGGAACGCATCTGCGGCGGCAACGAAATCCCAAAATCCTTCAACGCCGCCT
>Ga0306898_1000241_pt1 | contig 22573 bp, 30 predicted proteins | sample AntRauMFilla1564_FD_190424 | JGI IMG/M metagenome (GOLD analysis project Ga0306898, IMG submission 190424) | Saline lake microbial communities from Rauer Islands, Antarctica - Metagenome Filla 1 #564 (v2) (version 2) | ecosystem: Environmental > Aquatic > Non-marine Saline and Alkaline > Saline ...
TAATGAGATACTATATTTCATCGGCGCTTTTTCAAACTCAACTAGTGACTTTAACCATTTGATCATGTTTGTCTCCTTGTAAATTGATACTATACGTGATGACGGTATGTGTCAAATGGTATTTTAGACTACTCGATAATCAACGTGACTGTCAATTCCTTAAAAACAGTAAACAAGAATTTTATCTCTCATGTCATGAATTGAAGTATCGATAATTTCTATTTTCACTAGTGCTATCATCCTATTCCCAAAGAGGGGAAGTAAAGTGTCATGATTTTGTCGCACACTTCTTGTCTTTACATGCACTGTTTCCGCTTGATTGGCAATTTCTTCAAAATAAGTCATAACAGTTTTCGGATCGACTCCATCGTGTAATCCCTGACTTGCCATCCGACCCGCTCACAAACTCCGACGTAGACTTGGGCATTGACACCAGATTCGTCGAAGACGCCTCCGAACAACATGTTAACATTCAGATCTGATTCCACTCTCGTATCAGTAATTTCTTCAAAATAGGTCTTCATATGATTTCCTTCAACGACTCGTTCCACACAAAAACAGTGCGACAGCTGTCGCACTGTATCTTAACTTCTACGGTTTATGTGCGAATTGGTGGGTGCTGGTATGCGCTCTCAGGAAGCCTTGCAAGGAATGCCTGCGCGGCAACTGCATTTGTGATGGGCTTGTTGTCGTCCCATGGATTCGTAGCAGGAACTCCGAGGAATACAGGGCCATTACGCGGACACATGGCTTCAAGAAATCTACCTTTTTTGGTCAGTCCCGGAATGCTAATCTCAATTAGGGCACCGATATCTGTCTCTGGATCACCCTGGATAATGTTATAGCTCAAAGAATGCTTGAGACGACTGTATCCGTAGAGTGCAATTCCCGCGGCGCGTTTATCAACATCTGTCTCTGCTAGAATTTCAGACGGATCCATAGTATCCCGCTCCAACACCCACTTCTCAGGAAGTGAAACACCGTTGAATGAATATACCTTTGTACCATCATTATATTCGATTGCCGCCATCTTTTCATTGTGGGCATCCCCGCTGGCATTGACAGTTACTCGAAATGGCTTCTCGCAAATAATTGCCAAATCACCAAACATCCAAACCCAACCTGAATTTTTAGCAAGTTCACGAAGGCCATTGGAACCTTCGGAGATGTCAAAATGTTCTGCAAAGAAGTCATAGAAAGAAAGCCAACCTGCTTCGTGCTGGCCATAGAAACCAGGCCACTTCTTCTCAAACTTGACAGAACCTGTCTGCTCCTCTGCAACAAGAGCTGCACGGATGGTATCTGTCAATGCAGTAACACTTTCGTTGGCCAATCTAACAAAATCTGCTTCGGTTAGCTTGATCTTGCTTGCAATGGACAAGAATTTCATTGCCTCTGTGGGACCCTTTGGAAACATAAAGAAGCGTGGTGGTGTCACATCAGCAGACTCATAAGCAAGACGTGTTGCGGCAATTGCTACATCGAGATCGAGCTTTCCTGTGTCACGTCCAATGCCGATCCATTTGTCACGAAACGAAGGCATAGAATCGATTTGCGCTTGAGTCAGTTTTTCAATCTTGGTCATTTTTTACCCTTCAAAGTAAATTGATGTTTATGTTTGTGGTGGGCACATATGTGCCCACCACAAATTCTTTGTTAGTCCTGAACTTCGCGAATTTCGTCTGCGAAGGGGTTGAACTCAACATCAGCACGGATTGCATAGATGCCCTCAGCAAGCATCAAATCTGCGTGTCCTTGTGTTGCTGTCTGATGCAGGGCAGTAGGCGCCTTTACGATTGCATAAAGTGTCCGCATTGCAAGTGTCTGTCCGCCGATCACTTGATTCTCGACATGTTCAATAACATCGACATCACCGCCAATGACGTGGTGATGACCTTTTTCGCTATGCGCAAGAATAAAAGCACCATTCTTGTCACGTGCGGGGCGTGTATCCCCGATATTGTCTGGTAGTGCTGAAATTGCATATACACGCAATTCGCCCTGTGCTCCAACATTCATCATTTAGTATTCTCCTTGTTTGTATTATGTAGCATACAATTACACTACATACATCTTGCGGGGTTGTCAATAGAAAAGTTTAGAAGACAATGATGCCATTACATAAATGCATGACATCATTGTGTTATTATATCAAAGTGAGAACTTACCAAGAGCTCCCTTGTCCACAGTGGTTTTGATTCCACCCACTCTGTATGAAGTGATATTGGTTTCCTGCGGCGCAGGCTGCATTTCCTTGCCGCCAATCCACTTCAGTGTCCATGGTAGTGGATTTTGTGAAATTTCAATATCACAAGGTAGTCCAACTGCTTTCATTCTGGACTTGGCAATATAGTCAACGTAGTCACAAAGAATGTTTTCATTAAGGCCCACCATACTACCGCCTTTGAACAAATAACGTGCCCATGCTTTTTCCTGTTCGATTGCATCCTGAAACATTAGAATACACTCAGCTTGGGTATCCTTGGAAATTTTTGCAAAATCTGGATCTGTTCGGGCTAGTTCTCGTAGCATATATTGAGTGGACCCAAGGTGTAAGTTTTCGTCTCGGGCAATTAACTTGATAATCTTGGCGTTCCCCTCCATGAGCTTGCGTTCAGCGAAGTTCCATGAGCATGCGAAGGAAGCATAAAAACGCACACCCTCAAGAATATTGACAGACATCATGCATTTCCACAGTAGAACTTTGTGATCATACAAAGTTCTACCGTCAACATATCCGTATAGATCAACCAACTTGTTATATTTGTCCAAGTCTTCATAGTATGCAGCAATATCATTGGAACAGTCCACGATCTCTTGAATTTCAGGCATTTTACTGAAAATCGCATCTGGATTGGAAAAGATATTGCGAATGATGTAAGTATATGAGTAGGAGTGAATGGTTTCACTGAAGGCCCATGTTTGTGTCCAGATTTCAGCCTCTGGTACTGAAGTGATGGGTGCGAATACTTCAGAAGGTGCCCTGCCTTGGATACTGTCTAGTAGTGTTTGCCGAAGTAGGTTTGAGATGAAAATATGCTGTTCATGTTCACTCAAACCCCTGAAGTCTTCTTTGTCCTTGTTGATGTCATTGATTTCTTCTGGAATCCAGAAGAATCCACGCTGTTGTTTTACAAACTTATCAAGTCCTGGATATTGCAACTGGTCGTACCTTGCAATATCCACTGACCCATCCAAGAACATTTTCCGTCCAGTATAGTCTACAGTAAGAGTCATTTTTTTTCCTTATTTGAATTTAATTATAATACGCATGATTCACATTCTTCCAAGTCTTGGTCATCCTGAGAAGATGGCAGCGGGTCGTCAAATTTAACTTCACCACTCATATCAAACGTGTTGTTGTAATATAATGTCTTAATGCCCATTCTACAAGCATAAACCATATCACCTAGTATATCCATCAATGGTATTTCATTATCTGGATAAAATTCTGGGTTATATGATGTATTTGTGGATATCGACTGGTCAATGAACTTTTGAATAGTGGCCATGATGTTCAAATAACCTCGTGGTGACGTTTGATCCCACAATAGGTCATACTTGTTTTTCAACCTATGAATTTCAGGAACAACCTGCTTCATGGATCCGTCTTTGGAGTTCTTGACTGATATCAATCCACGCGGTGGCTCAACCCCATTGGTTGCATTCACAAGCTGGCTGGATGTTTCCACTGGCATCAAACTCAATATAGTGGCATTTCTCATGCCCTTACTAGTGAGTTCACGCAATGCTTCCCAGTCCAATTGTAGATCATTGGCTACAATTGTGTCCACCGCCGGACGGTAAGTATCAATTGGTAGCTTTCCTTGAGCCCATTTAGTACTGGCGAACCCCTCAAATGATCCCTTTTGTTCAGCTAATTTTGCAGAAGCTTGAATCGTATAATAACTCATGGCTTCCATATACGGGTGTAGAAATTCAGGAGATGATTCGTCAGTATACTTCTGGTTATTCTTGGCAAGGAAGTATGCAAGATTGCTGATACCTATTCCAATATTGCGATATTGAAGCGTAGAAGATTCAGCTGCCGGTAATAGATACGTCTGATAACTCAATATATTATCCAAGAACCCCACCACTACAGTTGCAAGCTTTTCGAAGTCGCCCGGTGACTTGATATTTCCCATGTTATATGCTGCAAGGGTACACAATGAAATAAGACCATTAATATCATCAATGCCTTCCAATGGTTTTGTAGACTGGACTACTTCTGCGCACAAATTACTCATATACACAGGATTTTCCACTCCCAACATGCCCTGTTCATTTGTGTTGTCTACAAACTGAATATAAATTCTACCAGTTTCCACGCGCTCTTGTGCGAGTATACTGAATGCATCAATTGCAGACATTGTCTTTTTTCGAATGGAAGAATCATTTTCATATTGTACATACAACCTGGCGAATTCTTGTTGATCGATAAAGAATGCCTCATATAGATCAGGAACATCATGTGGGGAGAACAGTGTAATTTCGCCGTCATCAATCAACCTTTGAATCAGGAATCGGTTTAGTTGTACTCCATAATCCACTGAACGTACTCGAGTCTCTTCTGTTCCCTTGTTGTTCTTCAGCACGATCATGTCTTCAAATTCATAATGCCACATTGGATAATAGAATGTGCCAGAACTGGCACGCAGGCCACCTTGGTTGCATGATTTGAGCGCAGCATTGAAATATTTGATAAAAGGCACAATACCAGTATGCGTTGCTTCACCGTTCCTAATAGGGGACCCAACTGCCCGGATACGCCCAATGTTCAGGCCAATGCCTGCCTTGTTAGATGCATACTTCACAATGGCCGATGCTGCGGCATTAATTGAGTCAAGTGAATCGCCTGCATCAATTAATGTGCATGACGAGAATTGCTTGACTTTTGTTCTGAGGCCTGCCATGATGGGTGTAGGCAATGTGAAGTCAAATTTGGATAGATGATTATATATTTGTTTAATATTACGTCGACGTAGTTTTCCTTCTTCCATGATGCTGCCACTGGCTGCAATCAACATATATGCAATCTGAGGAGTTTCAAAATATTCCATTGTGGTTTTATTTTTGACTAAGTATTTGGTTCTGAACTGTACCATACCCGCATATGAAATATCATAGTCGCGATCATGATTAATAACTCCTTCCATAAATGCCCAGTCTTCATTGGTATATTCGGACATTAAATCAGGATTATAAAATCCCCGCTCAACTCCCCGCTCAACTATTTGTTTGACAGTCCATGGGTCGTATGTTCCATATGCCCGCTTGCGTAAATCAAAGTTAATTAACTTGGATGCGACATACTGATAATTCGGAGTTTCTTCTGAGATCAATTCTGCCGCGGAGTTAATCAAAGTTTCATGAATTTCTTCACTGTTCATGCCTTCATAGAATTGAATCTGCGATTTCAATTCCACCTGAGAAATCGATACCCCAGTGATCCCTTCACATGACCATCCTACCACAGTGTGAATCTTATTGAGATCCAACTGTTCTTTCTTTCCGTTACGTTTTATGATTGTTGTCATTAATTCCTCTTGTTCTCTATTGTGTATTTTGACTGACTATGGAATCCAATACCTGTTGAACAGTCCATTTTTCTTCCACAGTTAATATTGATAATTCCTGATTGGCATTCATTGCCTCGATTGAATTTGGAGAATATAATTTTCCGTCAATTATGGATGCATAGTATGTATCATGTGTCTTGGGGTCAAACACACGCATAATATTGTTTTCTTTGGAAAGATTTAGATAATGAATAGTATATGACATGGCCAGTGCCTTACTGAATTTACAGGTGTGTCCTTGTTGAATTATCTCCCATAGGGTTGGCCATTTGGAAATATCATATGGGTCTATTGCAATGCTGACCTCAGGGGATTTCATCCAGGTTTCCCATATGATGTTGGGAATTTCTTTTTCGTGGCATTCTGATAGTGATCTACGAAAGAGACGCCATTGCGTCAGCCGTGCAGTCGGAGATAACAGCCAGAAATTCACATCCAATGCCTTCATAGTGAATAGTATTCCTCTAACTTTTTCGCCCATTCAACTGCATAGTGGTCGAACTCATCGCCATGTGCGTCAAATAATTGAAATTCTCCTGCGCGAGTACATACGAAGATACCAAGACTGTTAATGGAAGTTCCGTATACTTCGTTATGGGCAGTCCCATATGCTGTTCCTTGATGAAAATAGTTGGAAATCCATTCTCTCTTCTTTGGTTTGTTTGCTTGTTTAAAATCCATTATGGTTGGTTTTCCTTTGTATACGCCAAGGACGTCACTGGTTCCTGCATATAATTCTGGATAATATAAATTGACCTCACATCCCCAAATCTCAGATATATCTGGCTCAATATTTTTCTTGATGACATCAGCCATGATTTTGGCCTGCCTATGAATCATATTATTTCCGGGATTATATTCTGTACCCAACAGCCAATGTTCCAATATTTCGTGCATAATGGTTCCCACATTGGCAGCTTCTGTGGTTATTGCCAGTGCCTGTTGTTCGCCGACACGTTCCCTCCATGCAGCAAGACCTTGTTTGCTGTCTTCGCTTTGTGTAGCTGATAAGATAGTGGTCACGCTGGGTAGTTTACCCGTTGGGGTATCATACAAACGGGCGCCGTCAATGGATTCTCTAGAAAGAGGCTGATATGGGAATTTTTTTAAATTTCTTTGCATAGCTTATTGTATTGAATATTCAACCAATAGTCTAGCTTAAAGTGTTGTCACCACTGAATAAACCATGAAAAGGTAATACCAGTCACTGTGTTGGTTCTACGCACAATGTTGAACCCTTTGCTTTCAATACTTCGAATAATCTTCGTCATATGTCCATGCAGTTGTCTATCTTGTGCATCACCGCGCCATACATTGAAATAGTCCACACTGGCGGGCGTGGGAGACAGTATGGTTGCTTGAGTTAATCCCAGATCACCATTGGCAGATCCAGCACCAATTACCAACTGCCATACGCCATTATCAGGAGTATATGTGATTGTCAATTGATCAGTTGAGTTTTTGGATGCATGAATATTATCACCAGTCTGATCATTGATATCTGCAATCACTGCATTCAGACTGGTGCCAGTTGCACCCAGAACCACAGTGGTATCCCCGAGTATTACTGTGGCAAGATCAGTCACAGTGGGTTCTAATATTGTGCCTGTGATAGTAATTACCGGAGATGACTGTGTCATAATAGTTGAGTTGGATACCGTTGCATCTTTGAACCCTGCAGTGGATCGAGTTAACACCATGCGCTTGATGGCAGTAATTTCATCAAATATTATTTGATCCAAATTTATGGAAATGGAAGTGGCGTTTGCCGCAGTTATTGAATATTCGCTCATGTTACTTATAACCCTTTGGTGGCTTGCCGTTTGGCAGCTGAATCCACTCTGTCTTCTTCCCAATCAGCTGGACCATCGCTGCTGATTTCTCCACTGGGGTCTGACATGTCTTCTGGCTGATCATAGTCCATGGTGTCTGCATCCACATCAAAGCCGTTCAAATTAACAATATCATCATCAACACTGGAAACAATCTGAAGAGTATTCAATATTTCGGATACTGCTTGAACATCCGCGTCAATGCCATATGATTGTAGATTCTTGATGAGATACTGAATTCTAAACTTGTTGATACCTCTTGCCGACGCCATGCTGAGCAGGTTGATGATTTCATTTCTCAAATCGGACATTACATCCTGCTCAGTGAGTATTATGTCATTGACTTTCATGGTCTCTCAGTTCTTTCATCTTTTGGATTTGAGTATTTTGATGCTTTCCATCAATGCTTTTTTGGATACTTTTCCAGAAGAGGTTCCTGCTTTCATAACAGACAATGCTCTCTTGAACGTTTTTGATTCCATCTTTAGTTTACGTTCTGAAGTATCTAGACCGGCTGGTTGATCAAAATCCATATCGTCTTCTCCGGACATATCATCCATGTTGGGTGCATCGAATTCACTGCCTGCCATATCAGACATACTGGACTCAACTTCTCTGCCGCTAGCAGTTAGTATTGCATTGGTCACTGTGTCTTTGGCTTGCTTTGCCGCATCAAGAAGTTCACCCAATGCTGCATCAACTGAAGAGTTGAATTGCTCTGCTTCGCCGCTGCCAATTTCTTCCTTCATGGCGTCAACAATGGGCATGAGAGATTGGATTTGCATTTCTGCCAGATCTTCCACTATCTTCTGCAATTGATCTTGCATTTCCTGCGCCGCTAGGATAACTTTGGCTTCTTCAATACTGTCATCAATACTTTCAGCAAGATCAGATCCAGTAAGATCTGCTTGTACTGGTGCCAACTTCCATAGCTTCAGGCCTTCGGCAATTAAATTTAATTTTGCATAATCTTTTGGAGAAGCAGTTTCATCCAATTTGCGCATTTTAATCTGTGATCGTTTGATCAATTGATTGGCCTTTGCCATTGTCATTGATGTGACGTCAATTTCACATCTATGGCTTTCTCTCAAATAAGATTGTACTTTACTAAACCGCTGACTGGGCGAATCAAAATCGTCTAAAAACATGTTATCTCTCCAAAACTTTCAGTTATTTACCTATTGTGGGGCCTGTCGGCTGATTCTGCCACGTAGTCTAATTAGTTCATCATGGCATCTGCAGAGTTTTGCCTGCTGTATAGCAGAATCGCCGCCTTGCTTGATCACTGCCGTCAATCTGCTATATTCAGACTGGTATCTGCCATATGTTTGGTCGTCAATTATCGTTTGATCGGATTGATAAAGATATCCACCCTGGTGTAATTTTTTCACCGCATACAATGCAGTCTGTAATAGATTGATATCATTCACTAGTATTTCACCCGCTGGTGATGATTTAATGCAGTATTCTTTTCTATTGTCAATTGACGTAGTGTATTCAATTGAATAGTCTCCCAAAGAAATAACATGATTGCTTGAATTCACCACCGCCATCATGACCATTGTATCAAACTCCAAATCGCGGGATAGTTCATCGACCACTATATCAGACAATTGATTTAATACGTCGGCGTTATTTTGCATGATTTATCACTGAATTGTTTTGATTTAAGGAATAGACGGTTCGGCCTTCGGGTGATTTAGTACGTCTTAATATCCCTCGACTCAATAATGTTGAAGTAATGTATCTATCTGACTCCGACATACCGGACGTAGTAAATGAGTTCCCATGTGTGTTCAGGAATTCATGCTCAACTGTTGAAATAAAAGTCTCAATACCGCCAATGGTAAGTATGGTTTTCATTATGACATATCACTCGAATCAACAGTCGGGACAATACCAGACAATTGCTTTATCCTAGTGATGTAAGACTCTTCCATTTGATCTTCACGCTTTTTCCATGATGCCATACCAGGAGACATAGGTGAAGTAGTACCTCGAGTGGAATCAGAACTTTTTGGCTTGATGGAAGTTTTTTCATCAGGCTGTGCAATTTCTTCTTCATCGTCTTGATCAACTGCGGCAGAAGTTGGTGCAGTAACTGGTGACGCGGCGGATGTGACATTACTGCGACCAGGTAGAGTTGATTCAACAGTATCAGTGCTGTTATTGAACAATTTTTCTAGATATGCAAAGTCTTGGTTTTGAAATGCAGTATCCAATGCCAACATGTCGGTCAGTGTCATATCATTGACAATTTCAGTAATTTTGTCAGCATCAGTAAATATATCTAAATTTTGCAGCAATTTTACGGCTCTTGATGATGCATTGTTGGTTTTTTCACTGTCACTGTCATCTTCCTTGACGCAATTGTTGACTCGGTTGCCATTCTTGCCTTTTTTAGTTCCTTGTTTGTTGTATCCTGTCCAGCAGTCTATTTCTGATAATATCATTGGTTTAATCTCCTAAGCATTCTACTCTGAGGTGAATACTTCTTTATCTTCTTGGCCTTGCGAGTCATCCGTATGCCTTTTTGCGCACGGGTTTTCTTCATGACCTGTCTCTTCTTCAAGTCCATTGGGGCCATACACTGTGATGCCGTGGAAACTACTCGGCCTTTTCTAGGTCCCAGGCTGCATCTGAATTTTCTAGTAATGGTCTTGCCTGTTCTAGCCCAGACCATTTTGGATTCTAATATAAACATCGTCTGCAATTCTCCTGGTCATTCCTGTGTATTTACCTTGTTGATACTACGATGTTGCAATTGCCCCCATGTGTTGAAAACACATTATTTTGGAACTTCACTGTATTTGTAAGCCCATCCACAAATACCATGCCATGTAGTTCAGACTTTAGATGAAACACTGGATCCCCGTCATGTAACCATGGCATTTCGGTATCAGTGTGAAATATCATATGCCAAACTGAGCCGCTGCCTGTATGTGCCTTGCCGAATCCAAGTGACTTATAATTCACCATACTGATACGGGAAACAGAATAGTCCATTGGCTGAGCACGCATACCAATGGTCTGTAGGATTACATTCAAATTCTGTGCTTGATTGTACTGAGTTGATTCCGACAGTCTGGGGTCAGTAACCCCACTGTCAGTAATATCCACCAACGTATGTATATGATACGTCAACCTATATTATTTCCAGAATCAGATGATCGTTTGAATACATTGGCTATTGCTGATCCTTCTGCAGAAGTGACCACTGCACTGGTCGCTGATTTCACGTCAAGGTTATAATATGATTGAAGCAGGTGAAATAATTCACTGCGTCTTGCATACATTCGATATTGTTTGAATACTTTGTTCAATATCAGTGATTTTTCAGTGTCTGTCAGCTGTCCCCACGTCTGGCATTGTCGTCTAATAGACTTCAATTCAGAACTTTCAATTCGCAGTTGTCTTTCCAAACTCTGTATGAACTGTCTGAACACACTGTCGCGTAATGTGTTAGTGGAAACCATACGCAGGTATGTTCTCATATGTGTCGGATTCATAGTCATGCGATCCAACAATACCTTATCGGCTTGGTTGTCAGAGAATAAGTCTGAATCAGAAGAAGTAATTGCATGGGTTGCCAAATACATGTCAGTGGAATTCTGCCTATATGTTGAGAAATCATTGTACCGCGTGGTTTTCTTGGCATAGTCAATTGCCACAGGTGCATATTGGTATTCATTATACAGAATCCAAAGGGCAATACAATCCAAAAATAAATGATTGGATATTGCCACTGCACTGGTTGTTTTGAATGCATACCGAGTGCGATACTGTCGACTTTCATTTAAGTCATTGATCAAATTTAGATGCATGGTATGTTGTGTCCTATTTCCATTTTGTGGCTTGACTGCCTGAAGGCAATGCCTCATTGGCTCGCCGAATTCCTCTGAGGAATTTTTTATCGTCTTGTGTTCTAATACTATTAATTAATCTTTTTTCTAGATCTTTTGCAGTTTCCACTGAATAAGTTTCATATATTAGTGAAATTAAATTGGAAGTGGCTGCTACTGTGTTGATGGCATGATTCTCGATAACTTGATGACTGTCGTAATCCAGACTGATTTCAGTTAGTTCTTCCAAAATAGATTTTGTTTTTCGTTTCATTGCAATATCCTTGTACATTCTGGAAGAATTGGGCTCATGCTATTTACCACACGGGGTTGATATATCAAGTTAGTCTTGCCTTTTCAAAATATTACGAAGCCGGGCCGTGTCAATCTTGGGTGCCGAAGTGGATGAACTGGTGTCATTGGAGTCAGATGATTTGGCTTTTAGTTTTTCCATCATACTGGATCCAGTGGATCCTGTTGAATTGGATTGGGCGTCTTCTGGCAAGTCTTGAATTCGCATACTTTCCACATTATATGACAGATCGACTCTCCTGCCCACACCCGCAGATGATCGAGTTTTCATGAACTGAAATTGCATTATGCCTTGTTCCTTCATGGAATTGGTTGCCATGATTCCTATCACGTTGTCGCCTGTGTTGATCTTTGAAATACCGCCTGCAATGTGACTGTGGTCAAACTCTGGTACGTCTGAGCCCGATCTATTAATTTGCGAGGCTGTTGAAAATAAATAATTTCCTTCAACTGCAAAGTTTCTGAGTTCTTCACTGACCATTTTATCCTTAAGGAAGGTGTTGTCCAAAGAGACTTTTGCCTGTGTTGGAGACATTAAATCCAAGTAATCCAGTAGCACGCCGTCCACTGTGAGTCCAGTCTGAATCTGATATTCTTTGAGATACGCTCTAAGGTCATGAACAGTGGATCCATTTGGCAATTGTACGATTTGCAATTTACCTGACTTCTTGCCTTTCATGGATATAGTCAATGACGCATCATCAATATTTCTGAACAGTTTAGTGGTGGGGTACCCAGTGATCATGCTGTCCAGTCGCATGGAGCACAATGATTCGCTCAGTTCCAATGTGACATACACCACATTATACCCCTGAAATGCCCAATTCAAAGCCAAGTTCTGTAATACTAGACTCTTACCATGTCCCGACGGCGCTGCAAAGATATTGAGTTCTCCACGATTAAATCCCCCATATAAGATGGAATCCACTGAAGTCCATCCTGTACTCATCCCCCCGCGTTGATCTTGGATTGCTCGCATACGTTCGGCTGGGTTTTCCCAGTAGTCCATGCCCAATTCTTTTGCTAGTCCAATGGACACTGCGTCCTTGATCAGTTTTTCAACGGCACCGTATTCTTTTCTCTCCAGCTTATCGGCACTGGCCAGGATTGCTTTTTCAATGGCTTTGTGTCTGCAAAACTTTTCATATTCATCCAAGAACCAATTTTTTTGACTCTTGGCGTACTGATCCTTGGCAATATCAGATAAATCCATTCCAGTCTTGGCTTTGATCTGATGAGCAGTTGGCATGGCGCCGTATCCATCTACATGCTCCTGTATCATTTTCACAGTGGAACGTAAATTTCGATCATAATATGTGGAGTCAGTAATGGCACTTGTTCTGATATACAGATCATGATCCGCGATCATGAATTCCAAAAACAGCTTCTGTAAATCGTTGGAGTATTCTTCTGACAATCGTTAATCCTTACATGTCTGTTTAGTCAATATTTTGGCTTTTGTTGAATTTGTTTCAGAAAAGTCGATAATTGATTTTATGGTAAAATATCGCCCATATTTCAGGACGGCGTCATTGACATCAGTAACTGATGGTTCCCATGGAGGGAAGCTCACTTGCCATCCTCTGGAAATGGCGTACTCAGCCAGTCTCGCACCAGCGGCGTTTTGGTCAGGTAGCACAATAATATTTTTGTCCAGGTTCTCAATAATATCTGCTTGGTTGTCATTTATTGCATTGCTGCCAATTGCCAGCCCGTCTGTTAATATGGCATCAAAATAACCCTCAGTTACAATAACAGTTTTTTTACTCGACGATTGTTGATCCAACCCATATACAAAGTTCCTTGGTATAGTGGTCATGTATTTCATTTTGTTGCCTTGTAACAAATTTCGACCAGTATACCCAACAATATTTCGTTTATATCGCAATGGATGAATTACTCTGTTTTTATATTTCCAATGAGTGGAATACATCCAGTCGTCGGTTATGTCCAATTGTCTATTGACCACAGTTTCAATTGCTGTAATGGCCATGGGCAATTTAGTAGCATCAACAATGTCAAATAGTTTCTGACTGTGCTCTGGCAATTCTATTGTGGGCCAATCAATTACAAATGTATCATGTTTGGTGATGACATCCGAGTCATGTGACCCCATGTTTCGTAATACAAATCTCTGAATTTCAGCAGGGTCTGCTCCCAGTGTCTCCAATAGTCCGCGGAACCTGTGTGAAATTTTGTGACCTGGTTGCCATTTTGCAGAATAATCACAGTTAAAACAGTTATACCCAATCTGATCATGATCAAACCTGAATCCGCCACGTGATTTAGTATCTGGCCTGGATTCCCCATTCTTGATACACATGGGACAATTTCCACTGGTCCAGCCAGTTGCGTTGGACTTCCAGTGTCCGGGCACGTATCGTCTAACAAATGATAAAAAATCTTCCATAACAATCAATAGCTTACACTGATGTGGTTATTTTGTCAATCGTTCCTTGTTGGATATCAACTGAAAATCTAATCCATTTGAAATTGCCCTCAAATACCACACCAAATGTGCCAGTATACTGATCAAATGGCATGTTACTTGGCTGAATTAAGGTACCGCCCACTTGCATGACATTGTCGACTGTGAACCAATCACCATCTTGTGGGAGAGATTCAATTGCAGCTTGTATTTCCAATCCGCCAGTGAAATCAGTTGCAGCAATTGCAACAGTATGAATGCCAGTGGAATGAGTATATTCGCCTGCTCCAAGAATTTGTTTACTGAGACCAGAGGTGGATTGCCTACCAATGCTTGGAAATTCAGTGATATCAACTAAATCATATGTAACGTCGGAAACTGCACCGATCACCTCCATTGGGAACATAATTTGTGCATTTCTATCATGGTACGCGGCGCTGTCATTAACCATAATCACAATATTATAGTATCCTGTTGCAAACAACTTGGTATCTGCTGCATCTATTATTAATTCAGCAGTGCCTTGATCCCCGTCAGTAATTTGAATTAGTTTGTTAAGTATAACTTTTCTGTTGTCATGATATATGATTGCTGTTATCACGTGATCATATAATTTGACTTTGGTACCGTTGCTATTCTTAAAATGCAATTCAATTGAGGTGTCTGAATTCTTAAATATTTGAAATGGGTTTCTCTGTTGAGTCCCCAGTCGATTGGTGCCCATAGACACTGATGCCTGTTGTGAGTAAATATAAGCTGAAGCGACTTGATTATTTTTCATATGATTGAGTACCATGCATTGTTAAGTTATTTATCACTGACCAAAAGAAGAAAGAAAGAATGACAATACCAGAAAATTACATCCAGCTGCTGACTGCATTCCCATTCTTAACCATTGTAAACAGTGGGAGAAATGAGTTTGTGGGTATAATGCAGAACCAAGACGTGGCCGTGTCCAGCATTTATGTATATGCGCTTTTGAATTCTCCGCAGGAGAAGCGTGGGTTTTTAGATCTCGGAAGTGAATGGTGGTGGGAAACGAATAGAAAAATACCCATCAACATCATATTAGGGGAACGATTTACACCATACAAATATTCCTTAATGAATTTCTCAAATAAAGATTTCGAAATCATCGCGGGCCCCACGCTGTCTCTTAAAGACTTGATGACCAAAAGAGTAAAACGCAAGAGTGTGCAATTGATAAGAAGACTAGACTAGTCCTTCACATATTAAGTTGATCTGCACCATGACAGCAAACGCATAAGAAAAAGCATGGGACTTTTTCCATGAATATTCTCCCGTGGCAACCGGATTCCAAACTTCTGAAAAAACAGTATCCCATGATTTACCAATCAGATATCGTTTGGCTGGTCTTATCATGGCCAGTACCGCTGCCAACTGCTCAACTGTCTTGGGCTTCATGATAGCACAGACAGAGTGATGTCCATGCAGCTGAAATAACCCATCACAGAATTCTTTATGCTCGAGTAATTCCCACGTTGGTGTCTGATTCATCAATTGTATCAAATGTGCTTCATCCTTGACTCCTTGATACACATGAACATTTAGAATGTCCAATTTAAAGAACCCAATTTCCTCTGCTTGCTTGTATTCAACCGTACAGAGCCCAGTGAATGGGTCAACTGGTACTTTATGAAAATACACCCCAGATGCGTGCTTCTTGGTTCTTCCCTTGTGCTGCATGGCAGCAGGAACATGTTTAAATGCTGCAAGCACCGTGTCACGGCACGGCACGTCAATGTCAATATCAGTCATATTTTATCCTTTAATCTAACATATCATGAACCCAGTCCAGGTCTTCTTTAAATAACGCGGCCTTTCTATGCCAGTACTCAACATCGATTGTACTGGTAATTGTAGGAAACAAATCATCCGGGACTGAGTCCAAGAACACTTGAGCCTTATGTGACCCAAATAACACCCATGGTGACAGTTTACCAGACTGTATATGGAAAATTATCAAATTGATTGATGCTGCCTGCCAGTAGTTCGACCAATGATCGTTGTGTTCTTGTGCCCATGCGTCAGACAACAATACAAACCGTTCCACGGCCCTGGCGGGAGTTTCTCGCTTACTTGTTTCTTTTCTGCTTCTATTGAGGGTACTGTCCTTGGACCATGCATCAATTGGTAATTGATTTTGTGTTACCCATTCCAAATATAATTGCCAATTTGCGACCTTTGCTGAAATAATGTATTTGGCAAACTTCACAAATGAGGTATACAGTTTTGATGTCATAAAGGTCTCGTATGATATCTCATGTTTTTTTGCCATGGCGATTTTATTCCAATGGGCATATGCACCAAACGCAATTTGATTTTCTTTATCATTCCTACAATGCCATCTGCGTTTGGGCTCACATGAATGCTTGACAAGACTGTTCTCATGCACAAACGCTTTTTTACAATAATCACATGAGAATTTTGGTTTACTTTTTGAAGAGTGCTTTGACTTCGTTGTCTTGGAGACCATAATCCCGTGCCATTTCCTTTAATTCATCTTGAGTATGCATGTCATGAAATAGATCAATCTCATCGTCATTGCATTCTACCATGATTGAAGTCAACCATTCTTTCACTTGGCTGTTCTTTTGCCTTTTTCCTGGAGCGATCCATTCATGATACTGTGTAGTTCCAACGCCAGTGAGTTGCAACAACCTAAATTGAATATCTGGATGCTTGGACAATAGATTATAATTGACATTGACTAATTCATTTACCATTGTCAAATAATGATCTCTAATGTCGGGGATATTACTCTTACACGAGCTCATAAATCTCATAATTTGATATATACCAATGGATTGTTGTTCTTCACTTGACAAGGTGTCATACCAATTCGGTGTTCGTTTGTCAAGTGCAGAAAGAACTCGCTTGAGGTCAACTTTAACTTTCTCTACCATAATTCACTCGTGTCTAATACTTCTGGGACTTTTACTGTATCCTTGATGAAATAGCAACATTTTGGATTTTCAGTTTCTTCAATTGGCACTGATAAAAAGTGACCCTGCCTCAGTTTTGGGGTGTACCATTTCACTTCATTATATACACTTGTGATAGAGACTTCAAGGAATTCAGGGATAAAACTCGTGAGCGGATTGAAAGTAAATGCTTTGAATCCTCTGTCATTTAGCGCAGTGATTGGAATTACTTCGGGTTCACCGTGTTCGGGTTCACAAATGATAATATTCCAGTCAATTGGCATTTTGAGTGCATATTTGCCAATTTTCAATATGGCCGCTGGTGATGTAAATATATCCAAGAAAATAAGTGGCTGGAACACATAGTCTATATTTTGTCGGTTGCTATAATCCAGCACAGAATATCGAACATCGTCTATCTCTTCTGGGACGAAATCCAACTCATATGCTGCATTGTCTATCGTGAGTATTCTAATTTTCATTCTCCTCTTTGTAACATACAATATACTATGTCACATTGGGAAAGTCAATACTTTCAACTGGATAATTGCCGCATGATGCGCTGCATCTTCTCTCTAGTATGCTCAATGGCTTTACGTTTCTCCATGGGATCCTTTATATCGTTTATGGATTTGACATATTCTTTGGAATTCAAAAGATCATATGAATTCTTAATTTGCAATTGGTAGATTGCGTCGATTGATCTGGGATTACTGACCCATGGGGCAATCTCTTTGAGTCTGCCCAAATTATATTCATAGTCTGGCCCACTGTGTTTCTTCAGCGTGTCACTATAGGCCTTGACAATATTATCGGCATAAGTAGCCAATATATCCTTTTTGTCGTCTGGCAAGAATCCTCGTTTTTGTAATATGAACAAGGCAGGAGAGAACGAAACTCTAACTCGCGATCCACGGTAGACATCGGAGAACGCAGTATCGTCCACGTCAACTGATATTAAATCTTGTATTTTTCCATTGTCTTTAATGAATGAGAACGCAATATCATATACTTTTTGCTTGAGTTCATTTGAGCTTTTGACTTGATCTTGGTATTTGTCAAGAACGTAGTCATAGAACTTCTTGAAATATTCATCTGTTTTGTTTTGATTTTTAATATCCAGATATTGGTCAATAATAGACTCCAACGTTTCATCTTTGTCTTCTATCGAATGTGCAAATTTCTTGACAATCTTTTCCACAGTGACTGAATATGTGCCAGTTGGCAGTATGATTTCATCTTCGGCTGAATGCTTGCTTTTGTTTGCGTCCACTGCTCTGGAATCTGCTGTCGTAACAATTTTCAGTATTACACCTCGATAACCAATCATGTGTTCTTTTTCTTTGTTCATGGTATCGTGTGCCTGCATGAGCTCTCGATTGAGATAATAAGTGGGGCGGGTCACTGCAAACTGTTTGGCGGTGCCCATTGATCGAGTCCATGACGATATGCCCCTGAACTGTATCTCACCTTTGTCTTGTTTGAATTGTTTAATGAACTCTGCCCATTCTTCTTGGGTACTAAAGTTCATGCCTCTGTACAGGACTATGTTTTCATCAGCTGGATATCTCTTGACCAGCCGTTTCCAAATATCAGTGGATGGCCACTTGTCAAGTCCTTGGTTGGTATATTTCGCCAACCAACTGTCAACTGAATCTAAATTTCCATCATCTTCCATGATAATTTCAGTTATTTTCATTGTAGTGTTCCTGTGTCATTTAACATATTTAGTGGTAAATATGCAGAACACACAGGATATTATCAAATGAATCTCAATCAAATGCTGATGGAATACGATCAAAAGATAACCATTGACAGAATGGGTTCAAAATTACTATTGCGCGGGCGGGATGATGATCTCATTGCTGGAATTATAAACGACATGGAATCCGATAATGACAAGATCATTACCATACTGGCAGGATTGGAAAATCTAGATCCCACCAACAACAAACAATATATGGCATGGATCATCAAGAATTATATACGCAATGCATTTTCAATCAAAAGAGACAGGTCACATAGTATCAAAGTCAGAGTGCCATTGATGAAATTTGAGCAAATGAAAAACTTCTTCAGATCAGAAGGAATTACTACTGATATCAATCAATACACAGTGGAAACCTTGGGTGAACTAGTCAACCAATACAGCGATACTGATATTGTCAGTAATACACAAAAGAAAAAAGCACTGTCCAAAAAGATGAAATTAGAAACTAAAATTTGGCATGAAGGGCCACTTGGTACATTGCTTACTCCCAAGACACAAGAAGCAAGTTGCTTCTGGGGGAGAAACACCAGATGGTGTACTTCGGCTACGCAATCAAATAATCATTTTGAAAGTTATAATCGACGAGGTCCATTGTATATTTGGCTTGGTACCAATGGCGCCAAGTTCCAATTTCACTTTGATGAATTTGAATTTAGAGATGATGAGGATGAAAACCTACCAATACAGGAAGTCACGTCATTGCGAACTCGTCATCCTGTTATAAGTCAGTTGTTTCAAAGAAAAGAGCAGGAAATACTGGATAGGGTAGATACAGATTTAATTGAGGTGATTAGATATGCCACTCGGGTATTACAAAATAGATGGCCAGAGGCCGAATCATTGATGCTGGGATCTTCTATCAGGCATAGAGCAGATGTCTTTGACATTTTACACTATTTTAGTAAGTTATGTACAAAATTCCCCAAGTCAGATTGGAATGGGAATAATATCATACGATGGCAAGAAGCTGAACCCATGTTTTCGAAATTTACCAAAATTTCCAAAGAATATTCTATTATTGCATTTAAAGGTATTGTGTCCAATGATGTTGACGGAATAATTGAAAAGAATCCCAAAATAAAACAATTCTATAGTGAAATGCGCAAGGATAAACTAAGAAAAGACATACCTGTATATGCCATCGTGACTGAGCCTGGTTTGACTGATCTATATTACGAGCAACAATTGACCAAAGAGGAACTGGAATACTATTCCAAAGAAAACACATACATGGATGGCGATAATGAAGTAGTTGCATTTCATTATGAATTAATCAATCCATGGATTGATTAATTCTTAGGTACCCAATCCATTATTTTAACTGGCTTGACTTTTCTAAGTACTCGACCGATTTTCTGTCGTTCATACAATGATTCACTCATGCATTTCGTCTGAGTCATTTCTATTTTCATAGTGGTTAATTTCATTATAACTCTCGATACTTGATCTTCTTGATCGTAAACTTGTATCCTGCATCTTTATAGAATTTCTTTCTGGATGTCAAGTGCCTCTTGGAATATTTTGCCGTACTGCAAATATCCCATATTTCCACGTGATCCTTGTCTTTGGCTTTTCTAAGGCCTCGTCCGATGCTCTGGATTACTCTAATGAAACTCTTACCTGCTTCCAACAGCATGATGTTATACAGTCTTGGAATATTCAGTCCAACCGCGGCTACTCCATATGTGGCAATGATTATCTTATTGTCAATCTCTCTGACTTCATCATAATGATCTTTTCTATCGCCTGCCTTCATGCCACCTGAAATGAACACTGCGTTATGATCTCCCAGCCTCTCCATGAGTCCTTCTCCGGTCTTGACTCTATCTACGAGGAACAGGGTATTGCCATCTTGGGCCACTTCCACAAGCAAGCCAGCTAAATAATCCAGCCTGTCATCATTTGTGGTTAGATAACTGAGCTCACTTTGATAGTTTGAATAAACTACATCCTCAACCATTTGCATTACATTAATATGACTGGATGACAGATAGCCTTGTTCTTGTAAATCCACAGCTCTCACTCGGTTTACTACTGGACCCAACATGACTTTGAGGCTCATTCTAGAGATTTCATCTGGGGGTTCAGTACCAGTCAATCCCCATCGAAGAGGAATGTTCTTACCCGCACCTGACAATATAGTCTTTAGATCGTTTGCAGCAGCACCGTGAGCTTCATCTACGATAATAGCTACCACACCCTCCAGAAGTTCTTCTAACCCACGAGAGAGCTTGTCTGCGCGCTTCTGACGTATCACCGCGCTCATGCTCTGCCACGTATAAATGGTGTGCTGTTTTCCAATTTCTTTCTTGGCACCATAATATACCCCCACATCAAGTCCCAAATTCTCATAGTCTTCCAGTGTTTGGGTCACTAAGTTTTGACTGGGAACGATGGTAACTGTTCTACCCTGGGATTCAACAATCTTACATAGAGCAGCCGTTGTAATAGTTTTGCCAGACGACGTAGAAAGTTCTTGTATACACTGTGGGTTTTCAAGGTACTTGTTTATGGCAGTGATTTGGTAGTCTCTGAGTTCAATTGCTTCTCCTTCAGCGGGGTGACCAACTGGCCATGTTACATGAGCAAATGATTCCGCAGTGACCTGCGGCCATTCTGGCGAGTTGAACGCTACTCTGTTATCAATCACCTCAATTTCATATCCGGCTGTGATAAGTTCAGGGATGACATCCTCAAGTAGATTGTTATACGTGGCGCCGCCCAATGCAAAGAATTCTGCCTTACCATTCCATCTACCCAACTTGAACGCAGGAGTATGATATGCATGTGGATACATGTACGAAAACTTTTTCTGCATTCGTTTCCTAAAGGCCAAATCCAGTCCATCTATATGGCAAGCGACTTCGTCTTTGATTGTGATTATTGCTTTTGTCATAGTCATCCATTTGAAATTGAAACAAAGAACAGCGAGTTTCCCCACTGTTCTTTTAATATTTGATTGCCGGTTGTTTAGATATTTACTTCAGGCAAGTTGCCGTGGCATAATCGCGCCAGTTGACTGAATCCATCTTGCGCAAGTCTGCCATTTTCTTGATCATACGCAAACTGATCTCACGTACACGATACTGGTTTTCTTCCATAAAGTCAAGGATTTCAAACTGTTCACCGTTAACAAAACCATAGCTGTCCAGCATACCGTCTTGGACAATCTGCTTGCACCGCAGGAACTTGTCACGAACATTGTCAATTGTCAGATCAACATAGTGACAGCGGCTGAGGATTGCTTCCATGTGTTGTCCAATCTTGCCTCGGGTGGCTTCCAGCTTGAGATTGGTAATGAAAATAACTGCACCCTTGAACTCAAAGGAGTTTGGGATATTCTCATTTTCCAATACACGACTTTCTGACTTCCAGCTGATGCGCCGCTTCTTTGTGCTGTCCAATACTGCCTTCATGAGTCCCAATGTGGTCTCATCATACAGGATGCTGTCACTGTCGTCCAGTACCAACACACTGCCTTCATTTGAATATTCATACAGCATCTTGTACACGCCCAGTGGTGATGCGGCGCCACGTTCAACTCCAAATTTGGAATCTGAATCCAAAATCACGCTGGCAACGTCAAACTGGTCAATAATTTTTTCAATACCAAAGCTCTTACCAATACCTGGAGGACCACTTACAATCAGACCACGAATAATTCCCTCACCGGTTGCACGAGTCATATCATCGAGAATGCTGAACCGCTTGCGGATACGCGCAATCACTTGCTCCTCTGTCTCCTCAATGGCTGGCACTCGGGGATTAAGGTCTTCACAGGTAAAGCAGGATTCATCTTTGACTTTGATGCGAAACTTTCCTTCTGGCAGACCATATGACCCATCGCCGTTGACTGTGATC
>Ga0306898_1000244_pt1 | contig 22457 bp, 29 predicted proteins | sample AntRauMFilla1564_FD_190424 | JGI IMG/M metagenome (GOLD analysis project Ga0306898, IMG submission 190424) | Saline lake microbial communities from Rauer Islands, Antarctica - Metagenome Filla 1 #564 (v2) (version 2) | ecosystem: Environmental > Aquatic > Non-marine Saline and Alkaline > Saline ...
CGGAAAAACGGGGGCCGAATATGAGGGCGGCCATTATCGTTCAACACGTCGAGAGCAAACGGGATATAGTGACAAGGCGAGTGAGGCCGCAATGTATACCTTGCGCCAGCTATTCCCCCGCACCGCTTGGAAAATTGACCCCGACGGAATCGACGGGGGCAGGGCTACAGGGTCCGCGACCTTTACCGCGTCCCGCGACTATTACCGCGACACAAGGCCCGCGACTGTGGAGGAGTCCGCACCGCTGGCCCGCGAGCTGGAGTCCCTTGGCTATGTTCTGGAGGCTCGCAAGCGGTGGACTCCTGAGTTTGACGCGATCCGATTCAACGCCTTGAACGCATAGGAGTCCCCGATATGGAATTGATAACAAACAACGCACGGCGCGCCCCTAGGGCGGCCCATACGGCAATAATTTAGGAGAATATCATGGAGCTTGTAAGCTTTAATGTAGGGGCACTGCGCAAGCATGTCTCAGAGCTGGCGCGATGCGTCACGAAACGCGCTGTCCAAGGCAACGGCGCAATCCGAGTCGAGGTTAAAGGCGGACGCTTCACTCTCGCCGCCTGTGATTTTGATCAGAGTATCGAAATTGTACTTGGCGCTGACCTAGACGCGCCGGACTGCTTACAATATGTCCTGCCATCGACGCTCAAGAAGGCGTTGCAGGGACTCTGGGCGCGCAACAACGTGAGGCTAGGCCTTGCGGGTGACAGTCTCACCCTCGACGCGGGCGGCGTGTTGATCACGCTGCCGCATGATGCCGCTCGCTCCGAGGAATGGGCGGGGTTCGGACCGGCAACTGTGACAGAAGCACTTACCCTTCCAGACGATTTTGGCGAGGCGTTAGGTTTTGTGGAAAACTGTATCTCCACCGACGAGACACGCTATTACCTGAACGGCGCGTGCCTCTACTATCGCCAGGACGGGGCTGGAGTCGTGGCGGTGGACGACCATCGCCTGCGGCATGTCACGTTACAAATGGAGCGCCCCGAGTCGTTGAGCGCTTTCAGTGTGATCATGCCCCCCGCGTGCGTGGCTTTCTTACGGCGCAATTTTACCAAGGCGGATAGCGTCTCCCTCGCCGGTGGACGTTCGAACCCGCAGCGCATCGTGATTGAGGCGTCCGGGTACACTTATACCTCAAGGCTGATAGAAGGGACCTTCCCAGACTTTGAGCGGGCGATCCCAAAGGACCGGGCTGGAGCGTTCGGATTTACGGCGACAGGTGCGGCGCTGCAAACCAAGCTTGGCCGCCTTACCAAAGTTGCGACGGACAAAAGCGCGCGGCTCGTCCTTGCTGTCAACAGCGAGGTGCAAGCTTCTATAGGCGACTTGGCCTCGGCCTCGTTTGATGTTGTCGAGACGTGGGGGGACTCCAGCATAAGCGTCAATGGCCATTACCTGCTCGACGCTCTACCGGACAACCCGCAAGAGCTTATCCGCCTTATCGCTTATGACGCGCTCGCGCCGATCCGAATAGAGTATCCAGCACACCCCGCGCGCGTCGGCGTGCTAATGCCAATGCACCTTTAGCACGGCGCATAGGCGCACACTTCCCTGGTGGATAGGCGCGCCCTTGCGGCGTTACACAAAAAGGAGTCGAGATATGCTTGCGGAGTCACACACGGGATTCACACTTTACGCGCCAAACGGCGACGTATTGCGCCGGTCTAACACTCTGCGCGACCTGATAGACCACGCGCGCCGCTCACCTGTGCGCTCGTTTCATCTGGTGCGCGATATGTCGCCGCGCGTGGCGAGCCTGTACCCCTACGCGGTCCAGGTCTTCTACGAGGACGGTGCTCGGGGCGTCACGCGCTTTTCTGACTGGCGCGTAGCTGCTGACTGGCTCGCCTGCGCCGAGCTGGATGGCTTCGTGCACGTGCACGGCTTACCAGAGTTCGTGGCGCGTTATGGCCAGCGGATCGTGGGGCGCACACCATGAGTGCAAGCTCACCACGCGCGACTCTATCTGGCCTGACTCGGCCAAGATTAAGCTTGACCTAACACAAACAATGCCTAACATAACCTTAGCACAAACAATGCCTAACATAACCTTAGCACAAAGGAGACTTCTCATGAGCACCATTCCCACCGGCTTCAAGCCTGTCATGGTCACCACAAAGCATCGCGGCGTCTTCGCCGGGCTCGTGCCCGAGGACGCTGACCTGACCGCGCCAACACTGTCTCTGAAAAAGGCCCGCATGGCGATCCGCTTTGGCACCACGAAGGGCGTGCTCCAGCTTGCCGAGACGGGTCCTACCTGTAATTCGAAGATATCCGCGCCCGCTGACATCCCCGTCCTGCACGACGTAACGGCGGTGTTCGCGGTAACGCCCGAGGCCTGGGAGAGGTGGGGGGTCTCGTGATGGATCAGGATCGGCTAGTCACGGTGGATGACCTGATCCGCGGCGGCTGTTGCAGGAGCGGCATTCGCAAGGCCCTTCTCCGGGAGTACGAGAAGGGCCGGGTAGCGGCGGCCATGCCCGCCCGCGCCGTTGCTGCGCTCGCAAGCTCAACGGAGCGCGTCGTGGTAAAGAAAGCGCTTCACCTAGACGGCTACGGCGAAGACTACGGCGAAGGCTACGGCCACGGCCACGGTATCCGCTACGGCGAAGGCTACGGCGACGGCGACGGCGAAGGCGACGGCGACGGCGACGGCGACGGCGACGGCGACGGCGAAGGCTACGGCGGCGGCTACGGCTACAGCATCCGCTACGGCGACGGCTACGGCGGCGGCTACGGCTACGGCAAAGGCGAAGGCTACGGCCTCGGCGACGGCGACGGCTACGGCTACGGCGACGGCGACGGCGACGGCGGCGGCGGCGGCTACGGCTACGGCGACGGCGACGGCGACGGCTACGGCTACGACCAGTAGAGGAGATTGTGCCTATGACGGACCTTACCCACGCCCACGCGCGCGCATGTTATCCTGCCGCGCCGCGAAAATATGTGCGCCCACTTAAGAACGTCGAGCGCAAGCTTAGAACAGAGGAGTATCATGATGGACAATCACGCTGAAAAGGAGGCGGCGCTCAATGCGCACGCTGAGGCCCTTATTCAAGGCCACTGGCACGAGATTGCGGCGGAGACGAACGGTCCGACAATCGCCACGGTTATGGCGCACCTCAAGCCGCGCTTTCGCGCGCTTCTGGAGGGCAGGCTGGGCGCCGGCCAGGGCGACGGGCGCACCGCTGTGTTCGATATTCATATGCGTTTCTGGGACGTGTCCGGCGGCCCTAACGAGGCGATCCTGTTGGCCGAGTCTGACGTTGAGCGGGTCCGGTCGCATAACGGCATATTCCAGCGCGTCGCTGAGGCGATCCAGGAGGTGCACGAGGGTGAGACGCTGAGCGACTCCGCAGCGGTGCGCGAGATCGTCAAGAAGCACTCTTCGCTGCGCACCATGCTTTCCAGGAGCAACGGCGAGACCACGCTGCGCGTCGCCTACGTGGCGGACGGCGTGCCGCATCTGGCGCAAACCCTCGTGTCCCGCGTGGTTGAGGAAGAAGCGGAGGGCTAGGGCTGGTGCCTGCGCCTCTGCTTGACGACTAGACGTAGTGGATTGACGAGAGGGCTAAGCGGGGCGCACCCTGTCCGGCCTTTCTGGGTGTAGGTGGAAAATGTGGCTCTATCAAAACTGGCGATGAAAGACCTCGCGCGCTCCGGTATCTCACCGGAAGACGCAGACGAGGCCGGTATATACTCCGTCAAAGACGCGAGCAGGGTGTTCCCTGAGTTCGACCCGCTGCCTGCGCTCGTGATCCCCTACTATGATCCGTGGTATGAGGATGAGGACGGCGACATCGCCCTGTTCGACTTCGAGCGCGGCGGCAAGACGCTGGACTTCGCGCGCGTGCGTTATCTGCTCTCGCCAACTCAGGCCAAGAGTTTTACCAAGAAGAAGCGCCAACGCTACGGCCAGCCACGCAGCTCGCCCGTACTGCCCTATTTTCCGGTCACTGAGCTGTTCGATTGGGTAGAGGTAGCGGCGGACCCGAAGCAAGAGATCGTCATCACAGAGGGCGAGAAAAAGGCCCTGGCCGGGTGTCTGGCCGGTGTGCCAACTGTGGGTCTGGGCGGAGTCTATAATTTCATCGAGGAGGGCGAGCTGCTGGAGGCGCTCCGGCGCTTCATCTGGGCCAAGCGAAACGTATATCTGAATTACGATTCAGACGCGGCGGAGAACCCCAACATCCAGGCCGCCGAGGCCCGCCTCGCGCAGAAGCTATCCATGGACCGCAGGGCCAACGTGTTTCTGACGCGGCTGGACCCGACCGAGGACGGCGACAAGCAGGGGATAGACGACCTCCTTGTGGCCTCGGGCAAGTCGGCCTGGCACGACGCGCTGCGCGGCTCACGCCAACTGCGCAAGGCCGATAGCATGGTCCTGGAGATGAACAAAGACATTTGCTGGATCGACAAAGAAGAGCGGGTGTATGAGTTTAAGTCGGGCCACCTGTTCCAGAAAACATCTCTTCTGTCTGGCTCACACTATTCAACAAAGAAGATCGAAGTCCCCATGCAGAAGGGCAACGGCACAAAGAAGGTGAGCGTGGCTCAATCTTGGCTATCGCACGAGCACGCGCTGCGTTATTCTGATCTGGTGTTTGATCCTTCCACGCAGGACCCGGTTGTCACAAAGGACGGGCTGCGCTGCTTGAATATCTTCAAAGGACTGTACGGAGAGGAGGGCGACGTCTCTCTGTTCCTGGAGCTGCATGACCATATCTGCGGCCACCTGTCTGCTGAGAACCGGGAGTTTCTGTTCAACGTCATCGCCTACAAGGTTCAGAACCCCGCCGAGAAGATACCGCTCTGCCCCGTCCTGGTCGGCTATGGCGGCTCGGGCAAGTCGGCATGGGCCTACACCATCGCGCAGGCCGTCGCGCCTTACGGCCAACTGATCGGATCGAACGTCCTTCTGTCCGACTACAACGACTACGTGGAGCAGGGCCTTGTCCTGGTGATCGACGAGGCGCAGAGCGAGCACATGCGGAAGGGCCGGGACAAGCTCAAGAGCTTGATTTCAGAGCCGACGCAGCTTCTTAACGTCAAATTCAGGGTGTTCAAGGACGTGCAGAACCCCGGCTTTTACATCTTGACATCGAACGACCGGAGCGTGGCGCAGTTCGAGCACGACGACCGGCGCTTCTTTGTGATCGACATCCGCCGGGCCAAGAGCGCCGACTTCTACGCCCGGTACTTCGACTGGCTGCACAAGGAGAATGGCGCGAAGAAGGTGCTCAATTATCTCCAGGAGTACGACCTCCAGGGCTGGCGGCCTCCGGCGCGTGCGCCCGTCACTGATGAGAAGCGCCGGGCTTATCTGTTCTCGCTGTCCGAGGTCCAGGAGATCGCTGAGCGCATGAAGGAAAGCGGCAACGAGAGCCTCATCCTGCAATGGCTGGACCAGGCGATGATGTGGGCCTACGCGAACGAGAGCGGCATCGGCAACGGCGCACTGGCCACCCAGGCCTCAGAGGTCCGCGCGTCGGTCAACGTCATGCCGGTGCGCCCGTTCTACAACGCGCGCGAGCTGGCCATGATCTTCCCGCACCTGGCCTTCACCTTGCATAACGCCAAGCTCCGGCAGACGCCAGCCAACAGGCTCGCCCAAGAGCTTATGGACGTCGGCATCTGGTACATCCGCAACCCCGATCACATCGGCGGCCATATGTGGAAGGGCTCCAGGGATTATTACTTCGTGGTCTCGCACATGGATGAGGTGCCTGAGGAGATGTCGCAGAACGAATTTGACCGGCAGATGCGCGGCGTCAAGAGTTACGCTCAGCTTCGTAAAAAAGGTTGACAAAGTATAAACGGACCGGCATGGTGCCGGATAACACAGGAGGCCGCTTGAGCAAGTATATGCACCCGTCAATCGCCTGCCGCGTCCTTGGAGTGACTCAGGCCGAAGCCCGCGAGCTTGGCCCTGAGAAGCTGCGCACGAAGGCCGCAGGCCTCATGAGCGCGGCGCACCCCGACATGGGCGGCGACGCGGCCACGGCCCCTGAGACTATCGCGCGCGTCAAGGCCGCCAGGAACGCGCTCGCGAGGCACCTGGAGGCCGGCCTCGGCGACGAGGAGGCGTTTTGTGACCAGTGCGACGGCAAAGGCTACGTGCGGTCTGGTGGATGGCAGCGTCTGCACTGTCCGAAGTGCGGCGGCGCTGGAAAAGAATAGGAGGGTGTGATGTCCCGTTTCAAGCCTGGAAGTGAATTGCCCGAGTCGATGGGCCGCTGCGCCGATCTGCTCCACGAGGTCAAGCAACTGCGCCTCGACATGGACAAGGAAGTCGATGTCATCCGGCAGCGCGAGCGCGAGATCGAGGAGCACCTCATCGCGAACCTCTCGAAGTCAGACGACACGGGCGCGGCTGGCCTACGCTATCGCGTCCAGATCAAATCGAAAGACAAGCCGAAGCCGAACGATTGGGAGGCGATCCACGCCTACATCCAGGAGACGGGGCGCTTCGACCTGCTCCAGCGTCGGCTGTCTGACAAAGCGGTCATGGATATGATCGACGCAGACGACGCGCCGCCGGGTGTGGAGCGTATCCATATCCCGACCATCTCACTCACAAAGATCAGCTAGGAGGCAGTTATGAGCAACATAGTCCCGAAGGACTTCTGGGAGCAGAAGGCCGACGAATACGCCAGCGAGGAACAGCATTCCGGCGGTCAGATGATCTCGACATCTGGCGGCATCCTCAAGTTCGGCGCGGAGGAGCTGGAGGGTAATCAGATGTGCGTGATCGTAACGCACGCTGTCCGCGAGCACACCTTCTACGCTGGCCGCTACGACCCGGATCGGTCTGAGCCTCCGAAGTGCTATGCCTTCGGCGAGAGCGAGAAAAAGATGGAGCCCGCCGTCGAGCTTATGGAGCAGGCCGACCCTGAGCAGAATTGGTTCGAGCCACAGGCCGACGACTGCGCCTCCTGCCCGATGAATGAGTGGGGCTCGAGCGACACGGGCCGGGGCAAGGCGTGCCAGCAACGGCGTCGCCTGGCCGTCATCCCCGCAGGCACCTACGCCTGGAACAAGAAGGAGAAGGAGTGGGACCTGGAGCTGTTCGACGACGAGAAGGACTTTACTGAGTCCGACATGGCGTACCTCAAGCTTCCCGTCACGTCCGTCAAATTCTGGTCGAAGTACGTCCAGGCGATCTCGAAGAAGCCCGGCCGCCCGCCCTACGGCGTGTTCACGCGCATTTACATCGAGCGCAGCTCGGGCAACCAGTTCGAGGTTCACTTCGAGCTGATCGACGTGGTGCCCGACCATGTGGCCGAGGCCATTGTCGAGCGCAACGCTGAGGCCCGCGAGACGCTCATTCAGAGCTACAGGCCGCCGCGCGAGGATAGCCCGGCAAACCTCAGGCCTAAGCGCCTGGGGAAGCAGTGAGCAATGTTTGATTTACCGCTGAACAACCCGTTTATATTCGATCTTTACGTTTGTGCTCAGGTAAGGGCAAACACCCCTTTATTTGCCGCTCAGCTAGACCCGGCAAACCCCGGATCAATATCGTTTGTCGACTCGTTTGCCGATGCCATGTTAATGCCGCTACCTGAAGCTGAACATTTGGCAAGCCACAACTCAGCCATCGAGGTTGTCAAGGCGGTAGAGATAGAAGGGTGGATAACGGATCGGATCCCCCTGCTGCGCACGAAGGCGGAGATACAGGAAGCACGCGCGCTGTACCTCAAGGTCAACGCGCACTCCCTGGCCTCCCAGAACGAGGCCAAGACGCGCCGGTTCACCCAGCTCGACCTTGGCGACCTGCGCCTCGACGCTGCTGAGATCGACCGCCACGAGGAGCGTGACCGTCATCGTTAAGAAACTCGACACCTATCAGGACGAGGAGACTCTGGAGCTGCGTCTGCACTCCGGGTTCGGCGATGGCTGGGACATCGCCACGCTCTTCTCGCACGACAACCTGGAGATCCACGTCCTGCCCCACGGCGATCTCTACGAGCACCTGCTCACCGAGGAGTGCCAGTGCCAGCCGCAGATGGACGACGCAGGCACCTGGTCGCACCGCTCTTGGGACGGCCGGGAACGCTACGAGACGCACAAGGAGAGGCTGTCGTGAAGCGCATTTACTCAGTCGATTTTGAGACGCAGCCGATCACGGAAGACCGCGCGGAGTTTCCGCCGGAGCCGGTCGGCGTGGCTATCCAGTGCCTCGGCCGCCCCGCGTTCTATATCGGCTGGGGCCACGAGACCGGCGAGAACAACGGCACGCGCGAAGATGCCCTGGCGCATCTGCGCGACATATGGGCCGAGGCCGAGGTCGGCAACGCCGAGATCGTCTTTCACAACGCCAAATTCGACCTGCACGTCGCATACGAGCGCATGGGCCTCGCCCATCTGCCGTGGAAGGCTGTGCACGATACGATGATCCTCGCCTATCTGATCGACCCGCACGCTCGCAAGATCGACCTCAAGCACCTGGCCGAGCACTATCTGGACTGGCCGCCCGAGGAGCGAGATGAGATCGCCGAGTGGCTCTGGACGCACCGGGCCGACATCTACGAGCGGTACGGCAAGCGCGTCACCGGGCAACATGGCAAAGCCGGCAAGCCCGGCATGTGGCTCTTCACGGCTCCCTGTGACCTCGTGGGCGCGTACGCGGTCGGCGACGTGGAGCGGACGCTGGGTCTCTTCGAGTTCATGCGCGCCGTCGTGAAGCAGGGCAAGATGTGGCGCGCCTACAACCGCGAGCGCCGGCTGCTGCCGATCCTCATGGAGAACGAGCGCGACGGGATGCGCGTAGACGTCGAGCTACTGGCCGCGGACGTAGAGTATTACGGCCAAGTGCTTGAGCACGTTGACGACTGGCTGCGCGATAGACTCAAATCTCCGGGCCTGAGCCTCGACAACGACCGCGACGTGGCCGACGTGTTCGACCGGCGCAGCATCGTCAAGCCCGAGGATTGGGATTTCACAAAGACGGGCTTGCAGTGGCGCAGGGAGCACCCGCACGTCGAGCCCGCGGACGTGCCGAAGCAGTATCGCTCGGTCGCCAAAGACAAACTCCCCCCGGAGAAGTATCAGGACCAGGAGGTCGCTCAGGCGTTCGGCTATCGCAACCGGCTGAGCACCTGCCTCAAGATGTTCATGCGCCCTTGGTTGGCTCAGGCCCGGCAGTGCGGCGGCTACATCTCGACCAACTGGCACCAGACGCGCGGCGGGGATAGCGGCGGGGGCACGCGCACGGGCCGGCCCTCGACCTCGCAGCCTAACTTCTTGAACCTGAGCAAGAGCTTCGAGGGTCGCACAGACGGTTACGTGCATCCCGACTGGATGGACATCGACCCGCTGCCCCTCGTGCGCCAGTACATCCTGCCGGACCCTGGCCACGTCTTCCTGCACCGGGACTTCTCCGGCCAGGAGGTGCGCGTGTTCGCGCACTTCGAGCAGGGCGCGCTGCTCGCGGCCTACGTCGAGAACCCTGCCCTGGACCCGCACGGCTGGCTCAAGGACATCATCCTGGAGCTGACCGGCGTGGAGCGCGAGCGCACGAAGGTTAAGAATGTCACATTCCTGCGCATCTATGGCGGCGGCAAGGGCAGCGTGATGAGCCAGCTCCGTGTCACGGTCGATGAAGCGCAGCAACTCCTCGACGCTCACGACAAGGCGCTGCCGGGCCGTAAAGATGTGGTCAACCAGATCATGAGTCTGGTCCGCGCGGGCAAGCCGATCCGCACCTGGGGCGGCCGCATCTACTTCCCCGAGCCCAAGAAGAAGATCGACGGCCGTTGGCGCGACTTCTCATACAAGCTCATCAACTATCTGGTGCAGGGCAGCTCGGCCGACTTGACCAAGGAGTGCCTGATCGCGTGGTATCATCACCCGGATCGCGATCCGCGCACCCGGTTCCTGGTCACGGTCTACGACGAGATCAACATCACATGCCCCGAGGACTGCTGGGAAGAGCAGATGCGTGTTCTCCAGCGGTGCATGGAGGATGTGGACCTGGACGTGCCCATGGTCACTGAGGGTAGGGTCGGGCCGTCTTGGGCGGACTTGACGATCTGCGTGAGCGACGGCGACTACGTAGAGCAGCCGTGCCCCGAGTGCGGCGCGAAGCACAGGGTCGTGGAGCTTACGCCGCTGGCCGATCAGGCTAGCGTGGTGTGTCCGCAGTGCGAAGCGCAACCGGATGTGTTAGACAAGAAATTCATATTCATGGAGAGTGCGTGATGGGTAACGGCGTCAAAGCGTGGAGCTTCTCAGCTCTGAAGCTGTACGAGCAGTGCCCCCTCAAGTACAAGCTCGAAAAGATCGACAAGGTGCCTGTCGAGAAGTCGGCGGCCATGCAACGTGGCATCGACATCCACAAGCAGGCGGAAAACTTCCTCAAGCGTGAGGAGATGCTGCCTGCTCCAACGCTGTTGGAGTTTGGCGCGTTGCTTACTGAGCTGCGCGAGATGGAGCCCATGGTCGAGCAGCAGTGGGGCTTCACCGATAACTGGCAGCCGACTGGTTGGTTCGCGAAGGATACCTGGCTGCGCGTCATCCCCGACGTGGCGCTGATCTATCCCGACAACACGAGTCTCATCATCGACGTGAAGTCGGGCAAGAAGTGGGGCGACAACATCGAGCAGATGGACCTGTTCGGCACCGCGACCTTCGCCCGGTATCCCGAGGTCCGCGAGGTGGACACGCGCCTCTGGTACATGGACAGTGGCGAGGAGGAGGAAGCCTCCTTCCCGAAGAAGGGCCAGCGCCAGCGCAAGGATGAGTGGGAGGCGCGCGTCGAGCCCATGTTCAACGACACGACGTTCGCCCCCAAGCCGAATCGGTTCTGTGACTGGTGCCCGCATCAGCGCGCCAAAGGTGGCCCATGCAAATATTAAATCCGCAAAAACGTGCTGTAGATCTAGAGGCAGTTAGGGGGCCATGATGTCTAAGACTCCCGAGGGCAAAATCCAGGGCAACGTGCTCGACTGGTGCAAGAAGCGCATGATCGGATACATCCGCCTGGTGTTCCGCCAGGGTCTCCCGGTCGGGTGGCCGGATACGATGATCCTGCTCCGGGGCGGCCGGCCGCTGTTCATCGAGTTCAAGGCTCCAGGAAAGAAGCCTACGGCAAAGCAGCAGGAGAAGATCAACTGGCTGCGCAATAATGGGTACAGGGTGGAGGTATTCGACGATGTTGACGAAGCAACGCAGCACATCCAGCGGCTCCGTGAAGAAGACGCGGCCAGCCCCTAAGTCGCACAAGCTCTGGGTTCCGCACCTCTACCAGGAGAAGGGCGTCGAGCACCTGGTCGAGAACCCGGTCGCCGCGCTGTTCTTCGATCCCGGCCTGGGTAAGACCTCGATCTCGCTGGAGGCGTTCCGGCGTCTCCAGGAGAAGGGTGTGGCGCGCAAGATGCTCGTCGTCGCGCCGCTGCGCGTCTGCCAGCTCGTGTGGCGGCAGGAGGGCCAGGAGTGGACGCAGTTCCGGCACCTGCGGTTCTCGCTCGTGCACGGCACGCCGAAGCAGAAGGCCGCGGCGCTGGAGGCCGATGCAGACATCTACCTCGTCAACCCCGAGGGCATCCCCTGGCTGACCAAGCAGTTCGGCTTCGGTCGCCGTCGCTGGCCCTTCGACACGCTCTGCATCGACGAGCTGACCAAGTTCAAGAACTCCCAGGCCCAGCGCCATAAGAAATTCCGCGAGTACGCATGGAAGTCATCGCGCCGCTGGGGCCTGACCGGCACGCCGATCCCGAACGGCTACATGGACCTGTTCGGCCAGATCATGATCCTCGACGAGGGCCGCGCGCTCGGCGTCTACATCACCCGGTTCCGTGATCGGTTCTTCGACGCCGGCTACACCGGCTTCGACTTCGCGCTGCGCAAGGGTGCCGGCGAGAAGATCGAGGAGCTGCTACGGCCGTATGTGCTGCGCATGAGCGCCGAGGACTGGCTGGAGCTGCCCGAGCTAGTGCCCGATCCTCGCATGATCGCGCTGACGCCGGCCCAGCTCAAGCTCTACCGCGAGCTGAAACGGGAGATGACCGTCGAGCTGGAGGAGCAGGGCATCACGGTCACGGCCGAGAACAGTGGCGGCATTCACTCGAAGCTCAAGCAGATGGCCAACGGCGCGGTCTACATCGAGCGCAACGGGAAGCGGGAGTTCATCAAGCTCCACGACCTCAAGCTCGACGCGCTGGAGGAGCTGCGCGATGAATTGCAGGGCCAGCAGCTCCTTGTGGGCTACGAGTTCCAGCACGACCTGGCGCGCCTGCTGGAGCGGTTCCCTGACACGCCGTACCTCGCCGGCGCGTCCGACAAACAGGCCCAGGACATTGAGGAGCGTTGGAACGCCGGCGAGATCCAGATGCTGTTCGCGCACCCGGCCAGCGCCGGCCACGGGCTAAACTTCCAGAAGTCAAGCGCGGGGCATGTGTGCTGGTTCTCGGTCACAATCGACCTGGAACTTTATGAACAGTTCCTAAAACGCATCTTGCGCCAGGGGAACAAGCGGGCTAGAGTCGTCAACCACGCGCTAGTCGTGAAGGATACCGTCGATGAGCTGTCGAAAGAGCAAGTCGAAGGGAAAGCCGTTACTCAGGCACGGTTCTTGCAAGCTCTGAGGACTGAGTTGAACATCGAACAAGGAGACGATGACATGACTGTGAAGAAGCTGCGCCGGAAGGCCGAGGTCGAAGAAACCGAGGAGACGACCGCGCCGAAGAAGAGGGGCTGGGGCCGTAAGCCCGGCGAGGACGACGACGACGACGACGACGACGACGACGACGAGGAAGCCCCCGCGCCGCGTCGCATCAAGAAGGCCGAGGCCGTGAAATCCCGCCTGGCTGGCGACGACGACGACGACGACGACGACGACGACGAGGAAGCCCCCACGCCGCGCCGTGGGTTCTCGAAGGCCGTCAGGGATCGGATCGAGGAAGACGAGGAGGAAGATGATGACGGCGAGGAGGAAGCTCCTAAGCCGCCGCTCCGCCGCGCTCCGGCCAAGAAGCCTGCCCCGGAGCCCGAGGAAGCGCCCGAGGACGATGACGAGCCCCCGTCCGATGAGGCTGTCCTGCGCCGGCTTACGTGGGCCGATGCTCCTGAGTATCGCCGCGAGCGTGCTCTGGAGCTGTCGGCGCAATTCGCTGAGAAACTCGGCCTGCGCTCCGCCGCCGAAGCGGTTAAGGCCGCCAAGGCGTTCGAGGAGTACCTCAAAGGCTAGACTTTAACGAAGCCTAGACACATGATCGCCGGGAGTGTAAGCTCCCGGCGATTTCATATGTGGAGACAAGGGTGATAGAGCCAGGTTCCGACCAGTCCGCCGTTAAGACAATGCATCCGTTCGTGTCCGCCAGCGTTGGCGTCGCGTTCCTCCTGGGTGTGGGCTTCCTCGTCTATGCCGGACATGCGCTCGTGTCGCGCGTCCCCGCAGATCAGGCGGGCGAGGCGTACCAGACGACCGTCTGGGGCATTGTCGGGCTCATCCTGAGCGGTGTCGCGGGTGCCCGGCTCACAGGCGGGGACAACCCGTTCGCCCGTGTGGCGGCCTCTGTAGGCTCCCTCACACATCTCGTGAGGCGCAGATGACGGCTCTGCTCGCTTTCGCAGGCAAACGCTTGCCGCTGATCCTCCTGGGCCTGGCCGGTGTGGCTACATGGGTGACTGTCATGTTCCTGCGCGCCGAAGTCGAGCGCCTTGAGAAGGACGTGACCGCCGCCCATATCGCCACGGCGACCGAGGCCGGCAACGTGGACCGCCTGGTGATACTGCTCGCCGAAGCTCAGGCCGCGGCGCGCAAAGAGCGCCAGGCTCGTGAGGCCGCCGCTGAGCAGCGCGAGGCCGATCGCGCCGACAACCAAGCGGCCGACGTGCAGCTTGGCGAGACAATCGTTATTGAGAGGCAGGCAGATGTCACGCTCGATCAGTGTCTTGGCTATGGGTTGCCTGATAGCATCCTGCGGGACCTCCCCTGACCTGGTGGAGCCGGGCCGGATCGTCATCGAGCGCGAAGTGCCGGTGTATCCCCCCGAAGAATACCTCGACGACTGTGAGATCGCGCGCCAAGAGCGCGACCTGGGGAGCGAGCTGCGCCGCCAGGCCAACCTGGTGCGCTGTGAGCGCGCCGACAAAGCCGCCCTGCGCGCATGGCTAGAGGAACGCCGCGATGCTTCGTGAAGACTACGAAGCGTGGGACGCCTTCCCGCAGTTCCGCATGTGGTTCAACAAACTGGAGCTGGCCCTGCACCTGTGTTACATGGCTGCGCCGGCCGGCGTGCCGATCACGACGCCGGGCAACTACATCACGCGGCCGATCTACAATCTCCGGGGCATGGGCCTCGGCGTGACCTTCCACAAGAGCGTCAAGGGCGACTGCCCCGGCCGGCCTGGGGACTTCTGGTGCGAGGCGTTCGACGGCGAGCGCGTGAGCATAGATCTACGCCCCGGCAAGCACTGGTCGATCCTGCGCGCTGAGGAGGCCGTGGGCGGCGAGCCTGGCCGGCCGGCGGCGTGGCGACGCATCGACGAGCCTGAGCTGCCGATCAACATCTACAAGCTCGATGGCCTGCGCCAGCAGTTCGACGGCGACATCAATGTCGAGATGGTCGGCGGGAAGATCGTCGAGGTGCACCTGCGCCCCAGCTCCGACCCCAAGGGCCGCTACGTCTACCCTGCGTTCGCGACCGGGCAGACTGAGCGCGTGTTCGCCGGCCGGTTCGTCGAAGCCCCCGAGGACTGTGACGGCTGGCTCAAGAACCCGCGTGTCGGCTTCTACGTCGTGGACTAGCCCCGGATCGGGGCCAACTGCGCCGGGCAGCACGCGCACTCATACTTCGCTTTGAACTCGTAGGGCGGCAGCGTCTCACCCAGCTCGTGCGCGAGGCTCTCCGCGCCGCCGATAGCTTGGCGGCTGAGCAGGACGCCCATGCCTGTCGCGGCGATCTCCTCGGCCGAGCCGAGCTGGGTCTGGAGGTGCTCTGTGAGGTTGTCGAAGTGCTCGGCAACCTGGCGGCTCAGGACATCGTAGGTCGCGTCGTCCACCAGGGAGACGCCACGGTCGTAGTAGAGGTGCGAGAGCATGAGAACCCAGCGCCCCACCTGGGAGATGCTGGAGCCCTCCTTGACATCTGGTATCGTGATGTCGTCGTCGCTCACGTCGTACGCTCGGGCTTGAAGCCCAGGAACATGCTGCGCTCGTCCATGCGCCGCTTCACCAGGCCGGGCAGCTCGCGCCCCTTCGAGTAGCGCCAACGGAGAAACTCCTCAGCGGCCTCGGAGTAGCGGCCCAGAAGCAGTTTGGCCCAAAGCGTTGAGTCGGCGAGCGCCTTGAGCCCCACGTTGTAGGCGAACGAGATCAGCGCGTCGTACTGGTGCTGGCCCAGGCTCTCGACCTTACACTCCGCGATGAGCTTGTTCAGGCCGGTCTCGAAGTGGCGCACGTCATCGCGGAGCAGGAGCTCCGCCTCACCCCGCGAGATCACCATGCCGACCTCGGCCGTCTTGGTATGGCCATAGCCGATGGTCACGGTGCCTTCGATGTGCGACGCTTGCGTGAGAACACCGTGTGGTCGTAAATCGTCGTAGGCGTGCAACCGGAGACCCTCGTGGGCCTTGATGAGCGCGATGCCGTTGTCGCTGATACGCATTAGGTGTTCTCCTGTGTGAAAGGCTCTGCGCTCACGCGCTTGCCGTGCTCCGTCAATTCCGCGTGCAGCTCACGCCACCGCTCCAGCCAGCCGTCCGGCAAGGCTGGGGGCCGGTCGTCGGTCAGCTTCCCGCACGTCTCAGCGTCGATCAGGATGTTGATACATGCAAGCGCGTGGCCAAGGTGCGGGATGCCCGAGTCATCGGCGAGCTGCTCACCTTCCCACCAGGCCTGGAGGTGGCGCTGGGCGGCGGCGTAATATGTGCTGGCCCGCACGCCGGAGATACGCCAGTTGTGCGCCCCGTACTTGTAGGCCCCGTCCATGTGCGCCGCGGCGGCGGCGTAGAGCGCTGAGCTGGGGATCACCGCGATAGACGGCTTGGCCGCGCCAGCGGCCGCCTTTGGGTTCGTCTTTTTGGTCTGTGCGGATAAGATGCGCGTGCCCGAGTGCTCGCGGCTGTGCATGTGCTCGAACCCGTCGTTTTTGCTGCCTGACATCTCAGTCACTCCATAGCGAGTTGAGCCGATTGAGAAACTGCGCGCGGGCCTGGCTCGGCACCCACGGCACGATCTTGATGGAGAAGGGCCGGGGCATCTTGCCCCACTCCAGCGACTCGTGCGGGGTCGGGGCAACGTCGCGAAACTCGGTCGCGACCATGCGCCGGTCGATCTCCTTGACGGCGGGCGTCATCTTCTTGGGGAGACCGAACCGCTTGCGCAGCACGCGCTCGTTCAGCTCCTCGAAGTCGGCGTAGTCTCCCAGCATCATCTTGAACGGCTTAACGATGTCGTGGACGTACGCCTCGTGCGCGTCGTGCAGGAGCGCCTCCAGCTTGTGCTCAGTCGGCGCGAGATCGCAGCAGTGAACGAGGTGCTGGGCCACGCTGTAGATGCCAGTGATGCTGGGATCGAGCGCGCCGTTGAACCGGCAGATGCGCGAGAGCTGGACGGCTAGGTCGAACGGGCGGATGTCCTCGGGCCGAGGATCGGCGGGCCAGTAAGGCTTCCCGCTGGCGGTGCCAACTGGGTAGCCCCGGCCCATGTCCTCACCCACCATGGCGTGGCGAATCTCCGTGCTCGAAGCGTCAAGCCGGCCGTTCACGACTCCTCCTCCATCTCAAGGTACTCGCCGATGGCATCCATATAGAGGTGCAGGAGCGCCTGCTGCTCCTCACGCTCTTGAGGGTCCTGCTTGAGGAGCGCGATAGTCTTGCGGATGAGCTTCGTGTCGTAGCCGCACGACTTGGCCTCGGCGTAGACCTCTTTGATGTCGGCCGCGATGTCGGCCTTCTCATCCTCCAGCCGCACGACGCGGGCAACGATGAGGCGGAGCTGCTGGCGCGCCTCGTCACCGATACCGTCCTCGACCGAGACCGGCTCGTTCTTCGTGGGCGGCTTCTTCTTGGCCGGGGTGATCTTCTCCAGCTTCTTGCGAGGCTTCGAGGTGTTGGTCTCCAGATAGAAGTCGTCTTGTGGGCCAGGCATCGGGCTCTCCTTGTTCAAGTTGTGAACAGAACCCTAATAGCGGCTTATGTGTCTGTCAAGATCATTGGCTTGAGATCCACGCATCAACCGTCGCGCGAAGTGCCTTCTCCGGTGTGGGGGGCAAGGGCATGGTCAAGCTCCAATGCGTGCGTCATGATACGCTGCTCGCGCCGGTCACGCCGCCAAGAGAAATAGAGGTGCACCGCAAACGACAAGCCGGCGAAGGTCGCCGAGGCGACGACCGCCAGCTCATTGGCGTCCAGGCCGAACAGGAGCGCAGCCGCACCTGCACCGGCGTAGGCCCCCGTCTCAGCGGCGTCCTGCATGTTTGCTTGATGGACAGACATCTATTCCTCCGCCGTGGGAAGCCGCTCACCTGTGGGGTTCTGGTTCTGGGCGACAACGATGCCGGCGGCACGAGCAGCTTCCCTGTAGAGATCGGTGATCTGCTCGTTACTTAAACCTAATTGCTTGAGCCTGGCAATGGCCGTAGGTGCCATACCAGGATCAAATAACGCTTCGGCAAGTTGACGAGCCCGCGTCTGATCGCCACGCACGAAGCCGACGAGCTGAGCGCCGACGTTCGCGATCATCGCGCCCGAGGCACGGCCACCAGCCGCCACCGCAGCACCGATCACGGTCTGCACCGTGCGGGAGTCCTGCTCAGAGGTCCGTTTCATGCGTGGCGTAATGGCGCCGAGGGCACGGGCACCGCGCGCTTCGCGCGCGCCCACGCGCGTCATGCGGCCGGCTTCCTGCACATCGAATACCTGGGCGAGACGTTGGCGTAGGCCCTCGTCGACCTCCAGGGACCGAGCAACACCAGCGGCACCCTCCGGGCTCTCCTGTGCGGCGCGCGAGATGCCCTGACGCGCGCCAATGCGGGCACCGGCCCGGCCTGGCGCTTGTGTTACGTTGAGACCTTCGCCCTGCCCGCCCGGCACGCGCTGGTCAGCACGTTGAAGTTGGGCGTTGAACTCGTCCACGTCGCTGGGGCTGCGCACCTGGCGGCCCAGATCATAGCCTTCCCGCGTCACCGACCGGCGGCGGAATTCGCTGAGCGCCTGGCCGTAGCCGTCGGACTGTTCCGTGGCGTTGTCGCGAATCGCATTCGTGATCGGGCCGTAGCGCGCGGCGTCAGGGCCGGCGCCAGCAGCGGCGTCGCGCGTGATCTGGCGCAGCGTGTCCATGTCGCGCAGCGAGAGCTGCGCCGCGCCGTCAGCAGCCGTCGCCTCAGCGATGCGGCGGCGCAGGCCGGGGTTGCTGGACACAAGGCGGCGCACATCCTCGTCAGCGAGTATCTCGGCCACGTCGTCATTGAGAGCGACAGGTGTCTCAGCGGCGTCCTGCATGAAGCGATCAAAGCTGGCGGAGCGGCGCTCGGTCATCTGCGTCGGGGAGAAGTCGCGGCGGCTGCCCTGCACGGCCCGGCGGATGTTGCCTTGGCGCTCCGTGGCGGCCATGGACGCCTCAGACGCAGCGCGATTCGACGCCTCGCGGCTGGAGGCCAGCAGAGACGAGATGTCGGCCGCTTCCTCTTCGTTCAGCAGTTCGGCCAGGCGCGGCATACGCCCGTTGTCCTGCTGGAAACGCTGCGCGCGGCGGCCAAGCTCAGCCGGGCTCGTGTCGAGACGACGCAGTACGCCTTGGAAGCCGGCATCGCCGAGCGCGAAGCGGCGGTGCAACGCCTGCGCGCCGCGACCGGCGAGGCGGACGCCGCCCTCAGCCACCGGGGCCAGGACCGCGCCGAATAGGGCGGCCTCGGGCACGTTCTCCAGGCTGCCCTGCTCCAGCGCCGTGACGCCCGCAGCAGTCGCGCCGCCTTGCGCCGCGCCGCGCACGACGTTGCCCGCGGCAGAGCGGCCGGCTTGCGTACGGTCCAGGGCACGGGCCACGCGGCCAACGCCGGGGGCCTGGCGCACTGCGCGCGTGACGCCCTCAGCGCCGCGCACGGCCTGGGAGCCTACATTACGAACCGCCTGGGGCGAGACGCGCGAGAGGAGCCCGCCGGCTGCGCGCGTGACGGTGCCGGACACGAGGCCACCAGCGCCGCCAGCGCCCGCAGCCACGGGGTTCTCGGTGCTCATGCCGCGGCGACGGCCCTGCTGGAAGCGCATCTGGTCGCGGTAGCCGAATTCGCCGTCGTTTACTAGCGCGTCTTTGGCGGTGCCCACGAGCGCCGCCACCTGATCGCCGACCGGCAGGAAGGACCACTGAGAGAAGTTGCGCAACGCGGTTTCGAAGCGCGAGCCAGCACGCTCGGCACCTCGTGGGCCTTCCGCAGCAGGCGTGCCGTCAGGGTTAAACCTGCCGCGGCCTTGAACATAGCCGGATAGCTCTGCCAGAGTCGAGCGGCGCTCATCCTCGTCCTCAGTCGCGGAAGCCGCTGCGAGTAGCTCCCGTGCGTAGTCGTCGTCCTCCAGGCCGAACGCGGCCAGCGGATTGTCCGCGGGGGGCCGCGCCGCACCTGTGACAGGTGCGGCAGGCTCAACCTCCTGCCGGGCCTGGGCCAGGATGTTCGTGCTTTCTGCTTCTGGCTCCTCGCGCGCTGCGCGGGCCTGGGCCAGGATGTTCGGTTGACGCGCCACTTAGCCCCCTTGGAGCTCTTCAAGCTCCGCGATCACCTCGTCCATCGTCAAACCCTCTTCCTGAGCGGCTTGGCGCACCTGCGTCATCGTGTAACCCAGGGCCTCAGCGCGCTCCAGGGGCGTTCCCAGCGGCTGCTGAGCGTCCTGCTGGCCGCCGCCTTGTCGGCCTGCTCCCTGGGGAGCTTCTTCCATGAGCGTCGCGGCGCGGCTCTGGACCTCTTCGAAGTCCTCTGGCGGGATCACGTCCTCGACCGCGCTGCCGAGACCGAAGCGCCGGTCAATGGCGTACAGAGCGCCGTAGTTGGCCATGACGTCGCGCTGCGGCTGGGTGGCGGTCTGGAGATAGAATTGCAGCTCGCGATCCGAGTCCATGGCGCGCGCGGACATGCCTGTCGCTTGGCGGATACCGTTGAGCAGATCGGCCTGGAGCGCGCCGACGCGCAGGGCGAGGTTAGCGTTCTCGTCGCCGAGCGCGCCGAGCACCGTGTCAGCTCCCGGCATACCGCGAGCGAGTGCGTTCATCGCGTTAGACCGAGCGCCGCGCCGCTCAGAGGGCACGCCGCCTTGTGCGTCGAGCCGGGCGTACAGATTCGCGGCCTCGCGCACTGTGGCGTCGAGGCGCTCTTTGCCAGCCGTAACCTGACCGCCGCCGGCGTCGCCGTCCGCGATGACCTCGCGCACGTTGCCGCGGCTGCTCACTTGGTAGCCGGGCCGTGTGACGCCGAGCGCCTGGGCGCGTTCGCTATTGGGGTCGAGCGGCATCCACGTTTCGGGGCCGCGGCTGGAGCCGCTGGCGCCCGGTTGCGCACGGGTCGGGGCGAAGTTATCGACCGGGTTGCCCTGCATATCGACGAAGCCGCGCGAACCGTCCGGCTGCACGACCTCGCGCACATATGCACGCTGGCCGCCGACATCAACTTCCATAGGATTCGAGTACTGCGGCTGCGCCTGCTCCTCTTGGAACAGCGCAGAGAGCGCCTCGTCGGCAGCCATCTCGCCAGTGCTGATGGCCTGCGTGGCGCGCCCAACGGTCTGCTCGTCGTAGCCAAGGTCGGACAGGTAGCGGCCGGCGCGCTCGGCCTGCTGCGCCGGGGGCACGCCGTTCTGGCCCATGCGCGCGGACAGGGCCAGCGCGTTACGCATGGCCTGGGAGCGCATGTCGCGCGTGCGATCCTCCTGGGCATTGCCGAAGGCGACGCCGCGCTGCTCGATGCCTTGCATCTGGCCCGTCACGGTCGGGGCGTAAGCCTGCTCGCCGTACTGCTCGGCGTTGGCCGCGATGCCCCGGTCGCGGCGCTGACGCTCGAAGATGTCGCGCTCCTGCATCTCCTGGGCGCGCCGATCTTGGCGGTTCGCGCGGATGTTGGCGAGTGTCGCGTTGGCGATCTGAACCATTAGAACCAGCCCCGTTTCTGAGCGAGGGCCATGCCGCTGTCTGCGGCGGAGCCAAGGCCGACCGCCAGGTTCCCGAGCGCGCCGGAGTTGGCCGCGCCCACGGCTGCGCCGCCGCGCTGGGCGATGTTCGCCATGTTGCTGGCCTGGCCGGTGACGACGTTCGCCTCGGTCTGCCCTGCGTTGAAGCCCATCTGGCTATCCTGCATGAGCGCCCCGAGGTAGTTGTCGAAGGAGCGGCGGCCGAGGTTGCTGCCGAACTCCATGAGCTGAGAGCCGGTGCGGCCGCTGCCCAGCACGCCGCGCGCCGCGCGGTTGCCGGTGATCGCGTCCATGCCCGTGTCCAGCGCGAACTGGAAGCCCGTGGAGTTGCGGTAATTCTCAAAGCCCTCTTCGGCCGCTGCGCGGTCGCCGCCTAGGCCGAGGAGAGCTTGGCGCGCCTCGAACGCCCGCGCGCCGCCTGGCGCGTAGGTGTTCATGAGTGTGCCGTCGTTGAACTGCTCACGGCCCTCGCGCATGAAGCCGAGGGACTGCTCCTGAGCTCGACGGTTGGCTTTTGCTTCGGCCCGTTGACCCAGATAGCCGCCGATGCCGCCGATGAGGCCGCCGAGGATGGACATTTTAACGAGCCTTTCTGCTACACCGCGCCGTTATATCAGCGTTGCTAGAACGGGTCCAGTGCCGTGCTGGCGACGTGCTTCACCCACTCAAAGGCTGCTATGGGGCCGCCGGGATCCTCAGAGTCGTCCGCACTCGCCCACAGCCAGAAATTATCGGGGCTGAGGTTCGTAAAGCTATCAACGGGTTGCCACGTTTGCCCGTTTATAGAGGCGAACAGATTATACTCGCTGCCCGTTCGCGTCACCCGGAAATATATAACGCTAGTGGGCGGAAGCGGTTGACTGGTGTTGCTGTTGGACGTGCCGAAAGTCCTTACAGACGGCGCGTCCGTTCCGTCGATGAAAAGCTCGCAAGAGCGACCCGCATCGTAGGCGCTGTCGCTAGTGTTCAGAGAGACGCCTACGTGGTAGTGATTGTTTCCCCTCGTCTTATTGCCGGGATAGTAAGCTTTAACTACAACGGTGTCTCCGTCGTCCAGTTGAACGTCGGCTCTAAACTCTACTACATCGCCTCCGGAGCGCGGCTGCACTAGCAGCGTGTTCGTGCGCGTGGTCAAGTCGTAGATGCCGGGATTAGGTAAGCTGAATAGGTCTACGGTGCCGAGGGAGCCTGAAACCGCCGTGAAGGGGCCCAGCGTGGCGAAGTTAGTGTCGAGGCCCTTGGCGGTGTAGCCAGACGCGCCGTCGATGTCATAGCCCCAAGTGTAGCCGCCTCCGCCTCCGCCGCCTCCTCCAGAGCCGTTGGCTGCCGCCGTGACG
>Ga0306898_1000247_pt1 | contig 22409 bp, 18 predicted proteins | sample AntRauMFilla1564_FD_190424 | JGI IMG/M metagenome (GOLD analysis project Ga0306898, IMG submission 190424) | Saline lake microbial communities from Rauer Islands, Antarctica - Metagenome Filla 1 #564 (v2) (version 2) | ecosystem: Environmental > Aquatic > Non-marine Saline and Alkaline > Saline ...
TTGCAAAGGACAACCTCGGGCTGGCACACAAAATCTCCCAGACCAAGAAAAACCCCCTCTCAAAAGTGCCTTCTGAGGCTCTAAATCAAGGGAGTTGCTGGCGGAGAATGGGGGATTCGAACAGCCCCTACCTCTTGTACCTAAAAAGAATCTAGGCGAATTTGTGGCATTTTTGGGCCGTTTTTAGACCTATTTGCACAGCATTTGCACATCAAAGACCGTCTTCGACCATTAATGTCCGCACAAGTATTTGCACAGTTAATCCTCTTCAGAAACCGACGAAAACAGATTTATTAACCATGTAATATTTGGCGTGTCGGCCTTGGATTGGGTTTTCAATTCCAAGTAAGTTTGACATTGCTCGGTCGCTGACTGGTCGAATCCCTTAGGTGGGTGCCAGGTAATCAGTATCGGAACTACCACCGTTAAGACCGTTCCTTTTGCGCGGATTCGGGAAGCGCCCCCACCCCCTGAAATTCTTTAAGGAAATATTTATGTACTCATCTATTTTTTCCGGGGCAGTTGACCTCGCGAAAAGCTACGAATGGAAGATCCTCCCTGTCCACGGCATTAATCAGCTGGGGCAGTGCACTTGCGGCAAAAACCACAGTGAACAAAAAGAGATCGGAAAGCACCCCGCCCTGACATCCTGGAACACAGAAGCAACGAATGACGTTGCGCGGATCAGGGATTGGTGGGATAAGAACCCTGACTACAACGTCGGTGTTTTTGCAAAACCATCCGGATTTTTTGTCATCGACATCGACCCTCGCAACGGCGGGGACGATTCATTCTTGAAGCTCGAAGAGCGTGCTGCAGGAAACCTACCTCCGACTGTTGAGGCAATCACCGGAGAGTACTTCGTCAAAGGCAGAGCCGTTAGGGGCCGACACTTAATCTATAAGTGCCTCCCCAATGAGAAGTTCATCGGAAACTTCAACAAGGAAGGTTTACCCGGAATCGACATCAAGCACAACGGATACATCCTTGTTGCACCATCGAGGCACTTCTCTGGACACCGCTACGAGTGGAAGCCAGGACACGCTCCATGGGAGATTGAGATTGCTGAGGCACCCGAGGAGTTGCTATCAGCGCTGCGCTCCAAAAGTCTCAATCAAGTAACAGGCTCTGTGAATACAAGACATCGCTCCGCTGACCTAGCAGGTCTTGTCGGCCTTGAGCTGATCGGCGAGCGACTGGACATTGAAAAAATGTTCCAGGAGGGCATCGATGAGGGCAGCCGAGCCGTAGAGGTCTATAGGCTCACTTGTGCGCTGGCCAACAGGATGGGTACTGACTCCTTGAATGCGAGCGCTATAGAAACGATGATGATCCGCCTCAATCACGAGAATATCCGCCCTCCTATGGAGCTTGAGGGTAGCAACGGACTTTTGATGCATGTTCGCCGTGGCATTGAGTTTGTCAAGAACAATCCTCTGGGCGTTGAGCTGTTGAGCTCCCTGGCTCCGAGCTTGACCGACACAACAGACGCTCGTATTGCCGACTGGCTCAAATTGGAACTATGGCAGGATTTCTGCTGGACACGTTTTCACGGCTGGCTTGCCTACTCAGAGGGCATATGGTCGTCAGTTAGCGAGGAGGCGATTGTTGAAGTCATTCGACTTAAGTTCTTGAAGCTCGCCAGAGAGGTCGATGGGGCGAAGCTCGGAGGACTCCAAGATCAAGTTCGTCGATTGCAGTCTCACTCTAGAATCAAGTCAGCTGAAAGACTGGCTCGGGGGCCACTGGAGCGCGATTCTAGCGTCTTTGACAATGAAAAGGATCTATTTCCCGCGAAAAACGGTGTCATCAATCTTCGAACAAAAGCGCTGCTACCTCACTCGCCGGACTATCTATTCACGCGAAAGAGTCCGATTGATTACAAAGCTGGTGCCCTCCACGAAGATTGGAACACAGCGCTCAACTGCGTAACTAGCAATGTCAGAGAGTTTCTTCAGTCATTCCTTGGTCAAGCGCTCACGGGATACCCAAACGGAAGCGACCTGTCCGTCGTTGCCAAGGGCATCGGCAGCAACGGAAAGTCACTTGTCTTCGGCGCAGTGATGAATGTTTTTGGACCTTTTGGAGTAATCCTCTCGGAGAAAGTGTTGGCCGGGTCTGGAGATGAGCACACAACCGAGTTGGCGGATCTGATGGGTATGCGCATAACCCTGCTTGAAGAGTTTCCATCAAACCGAGTCCTCAACACAAACCGACTAAAAATGCTTGTCGGAACCCAGAAGATAACTGCGCGAAAAATGAGACGCGACAACGTATCTTTTGAGATGGCGGCCAGCCTGGTTATAACAACTAATGACGACATAACTCTTAGCAGCTCAGGCAGAAGCGTGTGGCGCAGGCTAGTGCAGATACCGTTTCCTTACTCCTATGTTGCAAGCCCATTAGCCTCAACCGATCGGCCTATTGAGTTCGGTCTTCGTGAGCGCGTGTTGTCTAGTGAATCTGGTCAGCTCGAAGCGGCGCTGGCTTGGTTGGTTGACGGGGCTAATGCCTGGTACTCAAACGGGCGGAAAATTAGTCCACTGGATGTCGATCCTAAGCAGTATCCCGGTTTGGAGCCCTTCGATAATCCGGTGGGAAAGTTTCTGGCGGATCAGCTGACGGTGGACCCAAAAAGCGTGGTTCTCACCTCTGAGCTTCACGAGCTTTACTTGGAAAAATTTCCAGGGTCGACTGAGTACGGTGATCTTGCGAGGTTTGTTATGGCTGCCAAGGACTCAAGGTTTGTGGAGAGCAACAATCTAGGGTTCTCAAAAGTCAGACTTGCTAATAAATCATTGTCCTCACGTAAAACGGAGAATACGCAACGCACATCTCAGCTGTCTTGCCTTCTAGGGGTGGCGATAAATTAAGTGTGCGGGGTGAGCTGGGTCTCTTGGTGATTTTCGGTGAAAGAAAAACTTTTTCGCTTAGTCCATGACTCCCGGCTCACCCTTCTCACTTCTCAAGGCATTCACCCAGGGCGCCTTTATTACCTTAATTTCAAAGATTGTTAATATATAAGGACGGCTTCGGATACATACATAATCGGCGCTCGCCGGCTACTGCTTTTGGCTTCGCATTTGTCGAGATGACGCGGTCTCTCTAGATGCAGGCAACCCAATCAGCTGTGAGATCTGCTTCAGATGGAAGTTGGTATTGTTCCTTGACCAACCAGTGAACTCCATGATTACTTGCCGCGGAGCTCCCCACGACAAATGGTGGAACCAGTAAATCTGGGCAAGTCGAGAGTACTGATCTTGTTTCCCCTGCGGAGGAAATTTCTCGAACGATTCCCTAGAGGTCCAAAGCACGGAGTCAGGTATTGCATCAGCCGCAACGGCATTCACAAGGTCTGGAAGCTTGATTCTGATCAAGTGCGTCGCATTTAGTCCACCTTCGTGACTCATCGAAAGCTGGGTCATGCGCAGCCGGTCACCATCCCAGACACCGCCAACTTCCAGAGCGGGTAAGTCGGGTGTCACCACGCTGTAGTGAAAATCTGATGGCACTCGAAGTGGCTGGATTACACCAGCGATTGGCCCAATGGTGAGGTACTTGACTGGCTCTACCAGCCGGGTAACGGCCATTATTTTATCCTTCATGCATAAATCATCGCACTTTTATTGAAATAGGGACCATAAATGCTCAAAGTCGTGCTAAACTGGTACTAATATTAAAAACAGTGCGAATGAGGAACTATGACACTAGATGAACTTCGGGTTTACCCCAAAGTAGTTTTGACCATCCAAGAGGTGGCAGGAATCCTAAGAGTTGATCGAAAGACCGTCGGTAAAGCAGTGCGCGAGAATCGCCTGCCTGTTTTGCCTTTAGGAGGCCGAAAGAAGTTGATTTTGAAGGACGCCCTTATCCAGCTTCTAGACGGACAAGCGCTAAAGGGTAGAGATGACTAAGCGCCTGGGTGGCAAGGGCACCGTCTTCAGCTACAAAGCTCCCGGAGGGGCAGTACTTTACCGTTGGCAGGCAACTGTGCCGGCTGATCACGTATTGCCCAATGGTCCGCTGAAGCGAATCTCGAAGAGCGGCTACACCTCTAGGAAGTTGGCGGAGCAGGAGTTGGCAACCGCACTGGCCAGAACTACGATGGGATCCCCCGCACTTGAGTCAAATACTCGCTTCTCTGCCTTTGCAGAGGAGTGGTTGCAGGAGCTGGATGTTGCTGGCTCCACTCTCATGGGATACCGCAAGATCCTTCGAACACACCTTAAGCCTTTCTTCGGCAATCGCGCTATGTCAGAGATTCAGCCCTCTGAGATTCGCTACCTGTATTCGAAATTACGCTCGTCTGGCCGCAAAGATGCAAAGTTCTTCGGATCGGCTCTATCCGAGAACACGGTTTCTAAAATTCACTTGGTACTTGCCGCGATTCTTGAATCTGCCAAGGACATGGGGCTAATTTTCAACAACCCTGCCAAACACAGAACCGTGAAAGCTCCTAAACAGGGCAGGCGTACTCGGTCGGTTTCCGATTCTGGGGAGATTCTTACGAAGGATCAGCTCAACTCACTTCTGAACTGGATCAAGTCGGAGACAGACGACGATCTCTACCCGATGTGGCTAATGGTTTCGATGACGGGAATGCGCAGGGGCGAAGCGGTCGCCCTGAAGTGGTCGGACCTTAACTTCTCCATCTCGACACTTGCCATTCGTCGAGCAGCTGACGTTTCTGCATCTCGTGCAGTGAAGTCGACAAAAACTTACAAATCTAGATCAGTCATGATTGACGCCAAGACTCTGGAGGTTCTTTCCGAACACAAGAAGTTGCGAGCACTACTGGGACCAGAGTTTGTCGCCGACGAGGCATTTATCTTCGCAACTCTGAATAACGAACTCAGAATCCCAAACGATGTGACTGCTCGGTGGTCAAGGTTGGTAGTAAAGGCTCAGGCCAAAATCAACGACCTACCTTCAATCACACTGAAGGGGCTCCGACACACTCACGCGACACTACTTTTTCAGTCAGGTACCAACCCAAAGATTGTTCAGGAGAGGCTTGGCCACTCCGATATCAGCACAACGCTAAACATTTACACTCACGTCACTCCGACAATTCAAACTGAGGCGCTGGATCGGTTCACAAAGTGGATGGGATGATTCCGGCTCGAGATAAATGTGTTGGTAGTCGGGGGAGTCCGTTTCTCCTTAGAGTTTTCATTTGAGTGCAAATATTTTTAGCTTGTTTTTGGCCATCAACTGATCCGCTCTGACTCTGGAGGTAACCCAGAAGTAACTCACAGAGCTAAACCGTTGCAGACAATCGGGCTAGCATGCCAAACCTTACCGGAGTCTTTTGTTATCTAGGGTCGAGCGAGAGTCGAGTGAACATCTCAGATGCCAAATGCTTGTCTATTTCCGCCGGGATTGTAAAAATCGCAGCCCGACCGATAACTCCTTCCCTGGGGATCAAGCGTTCCACCTCGTGGTAATAATCTCGATCGACGTAGTCATCAAAGATCAGCTCAGTCCCTGGTAGGGCCCTCAGTGCAGTCGTAACAAAGCACGCAGCTCTGAACCGCCCATCAACCAGAACGAGATCGGGATTTTTGAATTCACTCGCCATCAAGTCCCAGATCGCGGTGGAATAGGTCGAATAGTTGCTTTTGTTCGATTCGTCGGCCGGGTATCCAAAATCCTTGGTCTCTCCCACATTTACCCACATTAGGGAGAGTCTGGATTCCTTTTGACTGATTTTCTCGGCCAGTGAAACGCAAAACTCCCTGCCCGACTCCACGGAGAAGACCCTCTCCAATTTCGGGAAATCTCGCAACGCCATGTAGGTCGAGTTACCGCTCCCATACTCCAGGTAGACGGACGCACTTTTTAGCCTTGCCCGCAAGCGAGCTAGGACATCAGATGGCAAAATCGGATCTACAGAGTGATCCCAGGTTGTCATGGTCGAAGAAGGCTCCACGACTTGCCATTTATCTGACTTGAGTGTGAGGTCTAATTGGTCAATAACTTTGTCATCAACCTTCATGGTCAACTTCAGGGAGTGATCCCAGCCAGGATGGTCCAAACGGGTTTTGAGAATGAAGCCACAGTCACTAGGCGCGTCTGGAAACACGGCCACAACATCGGGTCTGGCTGTTACTGTTTGCTCCACCAGTCCAACTTTCCCTGCTCGATCGGTCGTCAATTCGAACTCAAGACGTTCTTGACCCAACCAGTCGTATGCCCACCCGGAAACTGTCAAGACTCCTTCATCACTCAATTCTGAGACATCAATCGAATGCTTCAGAAAGGCCTGTTTTCCGGGCCCCAATTTGTCTTTGAGAGACCGCAAGCCGCGAAGTTGGGTGTAGTAGTTCTCGGGACCCAATGCCCTAAGAAGTTCAAGGGTGGCCATTTCTTGGGAACGAACGTCTTCTAGCCACACAGATCTCTTATCCGAAAGGCCACATTTTAGGAGGAAGGCTTCGAAGTCGGCAGAATACTGCCCTCTAACCTCCCTGCTAATGTCAAGAGGGGACCGGTCGGCCCTGTCAAGATAGCCGAAGCGATTTGACTTTATTGGTCCCTGAACAGGGTCTACTCGACCCCGACCCAGTCTTGCAATGTACTCAGGTTCAGACTTGTAGACAGTATGAAGAATGAATGCTGAAGACGCCTCCCTCTCAATTCTGTCGAGCCTGATGAAATTTCTAGTTCCTGAGGAATCCGGCTGAAAGTAATTTCCTGACGGTGTCACATACCGGATGGATGAAGTGAAGACCTCGTGAATACCTACGTCCGCTATTGAATCCGGCCTGAAGATTGTTTTGACGTGGGTGTTATTGCATAGAGTCTTCAAGTCAGTTGGCAGCATGAAAGTTTCGATAGCTTCCCCTGGAGTGTCGATGCGCCAAGGTATGCCAACCGCATCCGGCAAGAAAAGGTTTTGCAGAAATTCGTTGACGGGGACCCCGAGCTCAGGGGTAAAGAAAAACTCATCCAAGTCAAGAAACATCAAGTAATCAAAGTCCGTTTTTGAGTCGGCAAGGATGCGACGATATGCCTCAGCTTGTGCGTTATTGCCCAAATCCCTCTGCGTGGTGAAAAAGTCACTTGCGTCCGTGTAATGAATGTTGGCCAAATCAGACTCCTCGAGGGCAGCCATAACATCTAGGCTGGCATCGCTGGAATTATTGACCCAAATTTCGAAATCCGTGAACCCCATGCGAGAATGGTGAAACACCCACTGAGCTAGGTACGGAGCCTCATTTTTTGCTACAGCCGCGAGCTTAATTTTCACTCAATCCCCTTTGCGAATCCCAGCATGTCCCCACTCAATTAGTCATAAGCTTAGGATAGTCGAGGAGCTGAATTTTTTCAGTAATGGGGACTGCCTGGACGATTGAAGGCGATGAAGGGGGAGGTTTGAATTCACTAGCTTTAGCTGGAGTCGCGAAGAACGAAGGCATGTTCATCCTGGATTGGGTGATTTTTCATATTGCGAGCGGTTTTGACGAGGTTCTTATAGCGGACGACGACTCTTTTGATGGATCATTGGAACTGGTTGAGGCTTTGGGGGCATTTTTACCCGTCAGGTCTCTGAGGCTGGCCGTTGATGAACATCCCAAACAGCAGAATGCCTATAAACGAGCCCTAGGCGTGTTGGATTGTGAACTTGTAGCCTTTGCTGATCTAGATGAATTTTATTCATCCTCCACTTCTGAGCCAGCAGCGCAGGTCATCAAGGAAGTCTTCAAGGATGATCTCGTCAGTGCCTTGGCCGTAAACTGGCAAATTGCTGGAACTGCCAACGCACTTTCTAGCTTTGGAGCTCCGATTCGCTACGCCTGGCTCGAATCTGGCCCTGATTTCAGAAAGAATAACTATTTCAAATCGATAGTCCGTCGTTCTAGAGTCGAAAGAATGAATGTACATGAAGCAAGTCTGAAGATGGGTCTTTACATCCATGTTGACCAGCTGACTCATCTAACAGGACCCTCCAGCGAGAGCACCTTGGGCGCTGAAGAAAACTACCCCTGCGGCGGAATATCAACTAAAGTTTTTCATGAGCCCCTGAGAGTCATACACTTTGCCACCAAGGGATGCATTGAGAGTTTTTATCTTTCGAGATCGTTTCGAAAACGGGCTTCCGTGAAAGACTCTGCTGCAGGAGTCAAGGCCAACCGAGCTTTTTGGACAGCCCACAACCCCAGTGGGCCTGAAAACGGGTTACCCGCAACGGTACGGGAGGGTTTCGATGAACTCTTCGCCAAGACTCTGAAATCTCTCGTTCACGAAACCGACCTTCTGAGTGGAATAACTCTGGATATCGATTCAGTGGAGTACTTACAAGACGGCACCAACAAGGTTGTTGCGACACTTGACGGTGAGCTTGCCTTTGACTGTAGATTAGAAATATCTATGGATGGGAGAATTTTTGCCGAGTTTCCTTTGAGTCGTGGGTCGGGCAAGGGTCGCCGAACTGTTGAGGTGCGGCTCCCTGAGAACGGGCTTGAGTTTTTTCTTAGAATTCCAGGGGTCTTGACTTCTAGACCTCGTCTTTTTCGAAGTGAAGGGAAACTAATAGTGGATGAAATTTACCAAGAGCTCACATTTCGGCATTCTAGGGCCGAGCGACTTCTTCTCCAAGAGCGACTATCAAATTTAGAAGCCGAGCAAGTTATCCGGCAGCTAGAGGAGAGTAGTGCCTTGATGCAGAAGCAATCCGATGAGATTCTCCAGAGCCAAGAGCGCACGATTACGGTGCTGCAGAATCAGCTAGAGGCCTTGTGACTCGAATTGGTAGAGAAAAGATCACGCTTCCGCGTCAAACTCTTCAGATGAGTCTGCTAGTTTAAGTATTGTGAAGATGTCCCTCTCTTTTCTAAAGGGAAGATGTGAAACGCATAAGGAGCGTTGCTTGATTGAGGCGCCTCATCTTTAGAAGTTAGCCAAAACCTTATAGGACTAATTGCGTTCGGTTCTTTCCAAATGACGGGTGATTCTCTTGGATAAGTTTGCCTTTGGTGGAAGAAAAAAAGATTATCGCTATGTCTAAGAATCCGGCTCACTGCTACTAACTTAGGCCGCCGAACGCCTTGAATTCGCTTGACGAGTCGAGGCTGCATGGCACGCTCTCCCGATTTGGGGTCGAATAGGTCTTCTCATCTAGCCTGGGGGTTGGGCCGCGATTGAGGCTCAGATCTCAGACGAGCATCGGTGGATCAGTTTCGGAGATCCTCGATTTCCCCTGTGGGCTCGCGACCGGCTCGGGAGTTGCATCATGAGCCCAAAAAAAAGGGGGGGCTGCAGGTCAAGGGCAGTTCTTACGAAGTATTTTTATGAAAAAACAGCCGAGGGTTTTCTCCGCGCCTCGAACTTGTCGAACGGGCTGGAAGTCGCGGGGGTGCTCATTTATTCCGGCTGCGAGTGAGAGAAAAATGGGCCTGCTGGTGAAATGCTGCGCCGCATTTCAGGGATCCTGGAGCTCAGGGCACTCTCGTTCTTTCGATGACACGGAGGAGTCTAAAAGGGCCAAGGTACTTGGGTGACCCACAGGATCGGCTAACTGGGCGTCAGATTGAGATCCTCCGACAAATGTCAGAACAACGAACCAACCACCAAATCGGGCGGGCAATGAACCTCTCAGTGTCGTCCATTAAGCACGAGAGCATGAGAATCTTCCGATTCCTTCAGGCGAGAACTCGTGGGGAGGCTGTTTCCAGGGCGAAAGATGCCGGTTTGATGAATCAGAGCGAATCTATGAGTCAAAGCGACTCTGTTTGACATTCTGAGCAAGGGTCCAAAGGTTCGAGATCTCATTAGGGAATCCCCAAGCCCGACTTGTGGTATTGGCGCGATTCCTAGCAAACGGACTTTTAAGCACCGAAGTCATACTTACACACACACTTGCACAATCAAACAAAAACTCCCTTTCAAAAGTGCCTTCTGAGGCTCTAAATCAAGGGAGTTGCTGGCGGAGAATGATGAGATTGGCAGTGGGGGCTCAGCTTTGTTTCAGGGTTGCACCTCTCTAAAAGGGCTCAAATTCTTTGTCCAGTCGACATTTGTCGCTAGACCCTAGGCAATTGGGCTGGTGCGAGGGTGGTCGGCTGACCCTGTTTGAAGGACGTCGCTTGCAACGCCGCGGAAGACAGTCGCAAAAGAACAACTTTTAGCTAACAGTTCATGGGCCATCAGTGCCCATCACGGTTGCGGTCGGAAAGCCTATAGTTAGAGGATAAATTCTAGGGAGTTACCATGAATAAAACTTTGAAAGCGGTCAGCTTGGCTGTCGCTCTGATTATCGGCCTCGCTACAAGCGGACCCTCCTGGGCATACCCTTCAGGCTCTGGCGAAGTGGCCTCTAACTGGGGCGTCGTGACCGGCTCCCAGGCGAAAACCGTGATTACCGTCCGCGGAATTGCCTCTGGTTCCCCCTCGGAGAGGATACAGATCTCTGTGACCAATCCACAAGGCTTTTCTCGCAGCCTATTTTCCGTTAGGACAAGTCAGTCCGGGGAGTTTCGCTTCAAGGTTGGAGGCCTGAAATGGCGGCCAGGAACTTACACGATCACGCTCAGCTCTGGCGATTTGGAGCAGTCCTTAGGCTTCTTCGTCTCCTCCAAGAGAGTGCGTGGCTGAGGCAGCTAATTTGAAGACCATTCCCCGCTGGGCGATTCTGGCGGGGTTTGGCATTCTTGTGGCCGCTGCAGCTTGGTTAACCAAGCTTCTACTCGCTGGAGCGCTACTGGCTATTGGGGGGCTTTATAGCCTTCTTGACCCTTTTTCACCTGAGAGGCTCCAAGTCAGCTGCCTGGCTATGGAGCCAGGAGGAACGGTACTTGAATCGGACCTTATTCTCACAGCAATGCAAGAGCTGAGCCCTGGAAACCAAACATTGAGAAGTTTGCGCTCCATTTCCACGCTCGCGGCCTCCAGTTGTTCATTTCTCAACGGGTATCTCGAAGTTTCTTTAGAAACTGTTGCAGAGGGGAATTGGTCTGGCGGATCCGCAGCCACCTTTGACAAATTGTTCGAGGAGTTTTTTCAGGGAGTCATGAGCGCTCACCAAATTGAGTTTGCGAAGGGGGAGGCTTTGTCTCAAGGTGGCCGCACTAACTCAAGCTCAACATCCTATGCTCGTGCCCTGAACGCGCTCGCAAGCAATGAGGCTAATTTGCGCGCAGCCCTAGTCATGAATTTGCACCTGAGCACTCTAAGCAAGGATGAGTTTTGGTTTGTAGGCTTTCAAAATCTTGCGGAGGCTCGAGCAACGGGGGGGATGCTCTCAAATTACGCGATTGTTCGTCTCGGGCCCAGCGGGCTGGTGCTCGAAGAGAAAGGGGGGAACTTGGACTTGATGTCCAAGGGCGGCTCCAGTATTTCCGGGATTGCTCTGGAGGGCTTTTCGACTCTTGGTGCAGACCCATTGGACTGGAGGGACATAAATTCGTTTCCGGATGAAGAAGCGACCTTTCAGTCAATTGTTCGATCTTGGCAGGCAAACAGTTCGATCAGCATTAGCGGAGTCATAATGTTGGGCCAAGGGGTCGTTGCAAAGATTGTCGCGGGAACCGGGTATCTTGATGTCGGGCGGAAAATACTCACGGCCGGGGATGCCCTAAGTTTTTTTTCTGGAGAAATTTACGCTTTTGAGCAAGATAAAGTCGCGAGGGATAAGTTGCTCTCTGAAATGCTTGGGCAGGCCTTAGAGAGCATCGATCCAACATCCCTAAACCTTACGGCACTCGTTGAGTACGCTTCCTCAGCAACTGACGGAGACAGAGTCCAGGTTTGGGCAGTGGACAATGACATGGCGACTGCTTTGGGGGGCAGTGCTGGTGGGCTTAGCAAGAGGAGCTTCGCTGTTTCTTTGAACAATGTCGGGGCTAACAAGCTGGACAGATACACACGAATTTCTGCAACGCTCTGTCGCTCCAAAACATCGAAGTTATATTCAATGAGTTTTGTGATCAGCAACACAGCACCGCTAAAGGGGCTCCCCGACCACGTGGCCCCGGAGTACTTCGCCATGGATGGAAGAGAGATCCCTAGGGGAACAGCCAGGCTGCAATTCATGCTAACCGCGCCGCGAGATTTTCAATTAGTTGACTTTTTTTCTACCTCTGGACTGGAGGTCTTTCCAATTCTTGAGCTTGAAGGCTCTAGGTCGATAGTCCTTGAGGCGCAAATTCCTCCTGGGCAGCAGGTAGCTCATAACTTTGTGTTCATGGCCTCTGATTCAGAAGCCAGTGCCGCGGTGGGATTTTCACCTCTACTAAATGCTCCATCGCTGTCCTTAACAGAATGCGAATAGACGAATCGGCTCATGAACCGGACTTATTTTGCTGGTTTGGGAAGAATGTATCCAGATTGGACCACAAGCCCACCGACATCCCCTCAAGATAAGCGGCGGCTGTTCTTTGCGGAATTTTCCTGAAGAGTAAGTTTGCGACCATAGATAGCATGACTGTAGGAAGGTATGTGATTTTGTAACTGATCGGGAATTTTGCTCTCAGGATCAGAAGCCTGTTTCTTGCCATTAGAAACGACTTTGATTTGCGATCTGCCAAGTCAGACAATGAGTGCCCTCCGATGTGTCGCAGTCCCAGTCTTATGAGGCGAGTCGTTTCATTTCTGCTTTGCAGTTCAAGCGCAAAAAGCGCATCCTCGCCCCACATGAAGAGGTTCTGGTTGAAGCCTCCAACTTTGAGAAACAAGGATTTTCGAATCAACATAGCACCGGCACTAGGTCCAACGAATCTGCTCATGCGTGACATGGAGCAGTCTTTGAACAAGCCAAGCCGATTCCATTCAATTCCGCAGATTTCTCGGCCCTTTGTTATTAGAGAGATGGCACCGACGGATTGATTTGCGCTGTCCATGATTTGAGAGCACTTCAAAATTCTCTGCAATGAATCTGACTTTAATTCGACATCAGGGTTTAGAAAAAGTAGCCATTCCGCGTCCGCAACTTTTGACATTTCGTTGCACGCTGCGGCAAACCCGATGTTCTCTTTTGGATTACGAACCGATACAGCGCCACTTTGCCAGAAACTCCAGGACCTAACTTCTCTTTCCAGCTCTTCGTGCCTCGTGTTTGCGGACACATGGAGAGACAAAAACGGCTGGCAATTAGCCATTGATACTCGCCAGCCCTCAAGTAGGTCTTTGACGACCTCCTCTGATTTGTACCAAACAGTGATTACGGCAATTTGGTTTTTCACAATCGTCGTCCGATCGCAGAGAGCAAAAGCTCAGGATGTGAACGATAAAAAGCCCATCCCGATTTAATCTCGTGGCCCCAAGCTTTTGCGTTTGGATGTGCAGTCTGCCGCGACCAGCCGTGAACCCATGTTTCGTCTCCAATCAAAGCACTTTCCACGCCGTGAGCATGGGCGCGCAAGCCAAGCTCAGCATCTTCGTAGTAGAGAAAAAAAACTTCTGGCCAGCCACCAAGGCGAGTCATGGTCTGGGTTCTAGCAAACACACTTGCTCCCATGAGCCAATTGACTGCCGTTGTTTCGCCTCCATTCTTGGTGGTGTAGTAGCCAACTCGTGAGGCTAATTTTGGCGAGAGTCGCCCTAGTATCTTGTGGTCCAAAAAAGGTACTCCACGCCCGTTGGGCTGGAGCGGACCTTCTTTGTATCTGAGCTGTGGTGAAACTAGCATGTCGTCTGCTCTGAGAACACTTTCTATTTCTTCTAATCCGCGCACTGTCAGCTGGACATCAGGGTTCAGGAACCCGACAAATGGCGTTTTGACTTGTTGAAGGCCTACGTTGCAGGCTCTAGAAAACCCAACGTTGCGGCCTAGGGAAACAACTTGGGTCGCACCGAGATTTTGTGCCAGCCGAACGCTGTCGTCGGATGAATCATTGTCCACAACCACCCAGTGCGCTTCCCCGAAGGCCCCTCTCGCCCAATATTCCGCTAGGTCCTGAGATGAATTGTGGGTCACAGTCACAATAGTTATGTTGTTCGAAATTAGTAGGCCCCCCCGCCTCTGATCACTGACCATATCGTACGGACCAAGATAACCAAGTCAAGCGTCAAGGACCACTCACTCATGTAGCCAAGATCCAAAGCGATAGATTGATTCCAATTCAAATCGCTTCTTCCGCCGACCTGCCAGGGCCCAGTGAGTCCGGGCTTGACACTCAGCCTCCTCTCGGCTATCGAGTCATATTTCTCAACTTCTGCGCTCACATGGGGGCGAGGCCCCACAAGACTCATTGACCCCAGCAAAACATTAAAAAGCTGAGGCAATTCATCCAGCGAATAGCGCCTTAGAACTCGACCAAGTCTTGTTGCTCGGGGGTCTAGCTTTAGCTTGAATTGCACTTCATTGCCTGCGAGATTAGCTGCAATTGGAGCCAAGTTGGGGTACGACCTTCTTTCCGATCTCATGGTCCTAAACTTCAGAATCTCAAATTCTTCGCCATGCCAACCGACTCGTGTTTGGGAAAAAATTGGCCACTGTCGGTCAAAAACAAAAACCAACGCGCAGATAATCATCTGGAGTGGCAATGTTAATAGGAGTAATGCCCCTCCAAACACCAAGTCAAACGCCCGCTTCTTTAGGCGGGAGATTGGGAGATGCGAAGAGGTGTCCAGTCGGAGCAAAACGTTGCCGAAAACAGGGACTGCTTCAACTCGAAGATGTGAATATGCGTCGAGCGAAGAATACGAATAAACCTCGAAGCCGAGCACTTTTGCGTCCCAGAGAACTGAGTCAAAAGTTTGTTGATCTCTTGAAACTGAGCGGCTAACAAAGACGCCAGACGCCCCCGATAATCGAGACCGTTCAAGAAACAATCTGATGGCTGACTCATCACTCCAATTGGGAATTTGGCTCCCTATTTCCTTCGACACCTCGATGTCCCAGCCGTCCACAGGAGCGTAACCAAAGCCTGGGTCTGCCTCCATCTGCACATAGGCACTTTCTATCTCTACTCTTGAACCGATTACGACGGCCATTTGTAGAAGCTTTCGCGACCCCCTCAGGGTCACAACGATACGCCTTGCTGCCCATCTTGCAGTTAGGGCACTGGCGGTCAGTATTAGCGAGGCGAGAATAAGAGGCAAAAGATCGAATTCTGAATTCAGCATGCTGGCTAGGAGCGCGTATCCGGCTATGGAAAAAACACCCGCCCGAGTAACAGCTACAAAACCAGCCGTGCTGTCTCTAAACATATTCTGATTCCAAGAGCGAGTTGCAACCATGAAGCCCAAGAAAGCCAAGAAGTGGATTGACCACAGGTAGTAGCTCGAGAAAAAAAAGTCCGTCGCGAATATTGCAAGCGCGCTAAACAGCATTTCAAACAGGGCAGCCAGGGGAACCAGGGAGTAAAAAAGGCGGTGACTTGAAATTGAGATTCCACCCCTGAGTGAAGGTTTATTTGCCATGGCTGGCGCCAAAGTAGGAATCGAGCACTTCTTTGGACTCCCCAAGCATCTTGAGGTACCCGGATTCAAGCCAGGCGACTTTGTTGCATGACCTCTCAATCGTTGCCCGTGAGTGGCTCGCAATAACAAGTATTTTTGAGGACCCGACAACATTTGCAATTCGATGCTGAGCTTTGTTTCCGAAGTCAGCGTCTCCTGCCGAGAGCCATTCGTCCATGAGCAGAATCTCAGGCTCAATTGTTGTTGATATCGAGAATCCAAGCCTCACGAGCATCCCCGAGGAATAGGTTCGAACTGGTAGCTTTGCGAACTCTCCTAAATCTGCGAAATCAAGTATTGCTTGGGTTGCAGACGCCACTTCGCTTTTTGAGGAGCCGTGAATCATAAGTTTGAGCCTTATGTTCTCCTCCGCATTCTGTTCCATGTCCATACCAGCGCCAATTGCGAGAAGTGAGTCAACTTTGCCGCTAACTGCCATTTGACCAGAGGTGGGTTTGTAGATTCCAGCCAACAACCTTAGGAGAGATGTCTTTCCCGCGCCGTTGGCCCCAATCAATCCAAGCCGGTCACCCTCATTAAGGGAGAAGGAGATGGACCTCAGTGCCCTTACGCTTACTTTTCGGCTCCTGACCTTAAGAGACCCGCCCGTTGCCGTTCCAACCATGGTTTTTTTGAATGACCTCGAGTCCGCGTTGTATACAGGCAGTTCGAGGCCAACACTTTCAAGAACCAAATAGGCAGATTCACTCATAGCCAAAACACAACTCTGTGTTGAAAGGCCCTGTAGATGAGCCTGAAGAACACTCCGCCGAGAGCGGTCATGCACAAAACGACAATCCAGTCAATCGCCCTTGGTTGATTCCCGAGCCATGGCTCACGGAGCAAGTTAAGCATGTAATACATAGGGTTCCAGTCAAGAAAAAGCTCTCGCACTCCTGAGTGAAGGATGTCAGGTTTCCAGAAGATTGGAGTTAGATAAAAAAGCACTGTCGTCACGCTGACAACAATTGGGGCAACGTCTCGATATCGGGTGGAGAGAAAGGCTATCAATGACGTTAGCCAAAACATGTTCAGAGCGACCAGCGGCATCGACAAGACGAACCAAATCGCCGTCTCAGGCAACTCTCCTAGATTTATAAAAACCACAATTGGTATCAGTGCGAATGAATGCGCAAACACAAAAAGCTGCTTTAGCATGCCGCGACTCAAATAAGTCCAAAGGGGCAGGGAGGTTGATCGAATGAGATTTTCGTTGGATGCGAAGACGTACGGAGCGCTTCCCAGGGGGCCGGAGACCAGGGTCCAAAGAAGTATTCCAGTCGCTAAGTAGGTGAAGTAGCTCTCAACCGCGAACAGATTTCCAAACACTAGCCACAGGGTGGCGATCATTACTCCAGAGGTAATCGTTCCCCACCAGGGCCCAAGAGAAGTTCTTTTGTAGCTGTTTTTTAGGTCAGACCAGGCTAGTTCTTTCGAAACTCGAATGCCAGATAAGTAATTTCGTCGCAATTTGGATTGCTCTAATCCGAAAATCAAATGTGACCCCTCATGAAAGCCGCATACTTCCATCCAGTCAGCGTGTGACCACCGAAGGGCTTCGTGTATAAAAGCGCTAAGAGCTCACTTCGCTCTTCTCGGTCAAGCATGAAAGCGAGTTTGGTCACGTCCCCGAAAGTTCCTGCGCCCCTGTAAATCAGGTCTAGCTTAATTATTGGGAGTCCAAGTTTGAATAGCGTGAGTGCGGAATTATGTATCTGACTTCCGCTTGCTGCCGCGTCCAGTATCTCTTGCAGAGCAATACTGGCAAGGGATTCCCGTGTTCGGGCAGCTTCGAGGCTCGGAAACTTCGTGGAGATTTCCGCTAATAGATTTTGAAGCGAACTTGCGGTCAGGTGCAAGCTCCCCTCGGACGCTTTGATCTCTAATTTGCCCTCGCTTTTTAATAGGAGCGCACGGTGTCGATTTCTCCATTCTTCCGCGACCGTTGGAAGCCTAGCCTTATTCCAATGTAGCGCTCCTGGACTCGTCATTCCCAGTGCAAAAAAAGAGTCCAGATCAGCCATCTTTAAATCACCCACCTGTTTGGTAATTAGCGCGATGTCAAACATGGCCTTGAATTCTGTTTCTGGCACTACTCGCCTTATGACTTTGCTGAGACGGAGCTCACCACGTCTAATTACCTTTGATCGTATGTCGGACCTGCGATACCTTCTCCAAAACCGGAGGAATTTGGGGTGTGAAAAAACTTCAGGGTCAAGGCTGATGAAGAACGATCCAAGATGACGCTCAATCTCAAAGTTTTCGGTTGCCCCACTTGCCAAAGGCGCGTTTTCCTCGCTCGCGGCAATCAGCATGTTTCGCAGACCGTGAGAGCTGTAAAAGACGCTGTCATTCGACATTACAATCCTCGAAGCATGCGACGCCCACTGTGATTGGTGGATGAGGCTGAACCCTTTTTTGTAAGAAGCGAAGTCTCTCCCAAAGTTAGGAATCTCCAGGTAGGAATCTGCATCAACTGGGTAATTCACAGGCTTGAGAACTCCGGTATTTACAACCAAAGTGAAATAACCAATTTCCTTTGCCATGCGAAGCAGTCTTTGCACATCCGGCCTCAGCTCTCTTTGCTCCCAAGCTGCGAACAGCAGTATTGGAGACCCGGGAGAGGGCTCGCTAATTTTAGCAACATTCGTTCTCTGCCAAAGTGATTTGAGGAAGCTTAGAAAATTAAGAATCCAAAGCACGACTAGAGCGTAGGGAAGCTGAATAAGACCCACCACTCTTTTGGCTAACCTGACGAAAAGACCTTCTTCTCCAAGCATTTTGTCTAGTCAACTCCTCTGAGCCACACTGGGTCGGCTCCTCTTGTTTTAGCATCGACAGGCTTTTTTAGATTCTCAATGAAGATTTGGACTTCGTTCCTCCAGTGCGCTGGCAGCCCAAAAAGCCCCTCCTGGGGCCCGAGGTCAACCAGGAGGGGTCTTTGAGCACCATTGGTTTCGCCGTCACGCTTCGTTTTTACTGGGATGACCAAGTCCGTTCTAAACCCGGCTTGCTGGTAGATGAATTTCGCTAGCTCGTATCTCGAGACCAGGGGTCCAGCGCAAGTGACGTGGTAAGTCCCGAATGGAACTCTATGATCCAGAAGATATCGTGTTGCCTCACTCAATCTTGAGGTCGAAGTCGGTCGCCCAAACTGATCGTCAACAACCCGAATCTCTTGCCCATTGGTTGCCGCTTGAAAGATCTTCCTTACAAAGTTTTCCCCATCGCCGAAAACCCAACTAGTTCTCAAAACATAGGTCTTTGGATTGCGAGAGGCAACAATCTCGCCCGCCGCTTTTGTGACCCCGTAAACATTTATGGGAGATGTGTTACTGGACGGACCGTAAGCCAATGGTTGGTTTCCATCGAATACGAAGTCTGTGGAGTAGTGCACCAGAATGGCTCCAGAATTGGCGCATGCCTCGCTGAGGTTCTGGACACCCAAAACATTGGTGCGGAACGCCAGGCTCATGCCTTCAGGAGTCTCACTGAAATCCACGGCTGTGCAGGCTGCCGCATTAATCACCACATCGGACGGCCCAATTGCAAGCCTGGAAACCTCTTTCGAATTCGATATCTCGCAGTCTTGCCGGGTCATTGGCCTGAGAAAGGGAAAGTCAGCCGTGAGCTGTTTTCCCAATTGGCCATTTGCCCCCGTGATGACTCCTGACGGCTCACCCGGTGAACTTTCTAAGATCAAAGCTGGATTGTGACGGTCCTTTTCCGACATCACTGAGTCATCAGCTTTGATTGGCCAAGGAATGTCGAGCTCTGAGTCGAAAGGGTCTATCGCGGAGTATTTTGCCTCTGGGTCCCAGTGGGCACTGACGAGGTAGACGTATGATGTCATGTTTTCGATAGTCTGGTAGCCGTTTGCCACCCCGCTAGGCACGAAAACACTGGTACCGGGCTTGAGGACTAGTGTCTCTACTTGGCCCAAACTGGGACCCGGGCGCAAGTCCACCCACGCGCTAAACACCGCCCCCGATGCCACCGTTACGTATTTATCCCAAGGTTCGGCGTGCAGTCCTCTGAGTGTTCCAATTTTCTCGTTATGGGAAATGTTTTGTTGGACCGGTCGAAAGTCAACAAAGCCAAGGCTTGACAGATTTGCTCTGTTCCAGGATTCCTCGAACCAACCGCGAGCGTCTGTTCTAATATCCAAGTCAATAATTCGAAGACCGGCTATCCGCGTTCGACGAATTTTATGAGGAGTCATGAGGCCGACTCCTTAGCAAAATACCGCGCCTCTGTAAGCTGTTTTTGGCTCTCCCACCAAGAACTATTTGCCAGGTACCACTGGACGGTCTCATTCAGCTTTTCGTTGAAGTCGACATTCTGCGGTTTCCAACCAAGCTCACTTTTGATTTTCGTCGAGTCAACGCTGTAGCGCAAATCATGCCCAGGTCGGTCTCGAATAAATTCAATGTGGTCAGACGGAAGACCAAAAATTTCCAACAGTGTTGTTACAACTTCCAAATTCGTTTTCTCACCGTTGGCACCAATCAGGTAAGTCTCTCCCGAAACGCCGAGTTCCAAGACCCTCGCTACGGCAGAGGAGTGATCATCAACATGAATCCAGTCTCGGACGTGTTTTCCAGAGCCATAAACTTTTGGCTTTTTTCCCGCCAAAAGTTCCGTAATTTGCCGAGGAATAAACTTTTCAACGTGTTGCCACGGGCCGAAGTTGTTGGAACAGTTTGAGATGGTGGCTCGAATTCCGAATGACTTCACCCAAGCTCGTACCAAGTGGTCGGATGCTGCTTTGGAGGCAGAGTATGGACTGCTGGGTCGGTACGGAGAGTCCTCAGAGAACATCTCATCAGAGCCGAGTGGCAGATCCCCAAAGACCTCATCTGTAGAGATGTGGTGGAGCCTCTTCCCAGACCTTCTCACCGCTTCCAGCACTTCAAATGTCCCTAGCACGTTGGTTTGGACAAATTTCTCAGGAGTCTCAAGTGAGTTGTCATTGTGAGTTTCTGCTGCGAAGTTGACAACGGTGTCAACCTCTTCGAGGAGTTCCTGCAGCAGCTTTGAATTGTTGATTGAGCCATGAATTACTCTTACGCTAGGGAACCTGATGCTCTCTAGGGCCTCTTTCGAGGCCGCGTAAGTCAATGAGTCGAGAACGTAAATGTCTCCGACTCCGGCATCACTCATGTACCGCACGAAGTTCGAGCCTATGAAGCCAGCGCCCCCAGTAACTAGAAGTTTCATGCCTTGGACTCCAAAATTGAGAGCAGGCCCTTACCGTAGGAAGATTTTGAATGAGCGGCTGCTGCGGACTCGAGCTGCCCGCTCGTGATTAGTCCGAGTTCAAACGCGGTTTTCTCCGGAGAACCAACCAATGTGCCATAGCGACTCTGCAGGAGTCGAATGTGAGAAGCTGCCTCCAGCATTGATTCTGGCGTGCCGGTGTCGAACCAAAGTGCCCCCTCGGGCAAGAGTGTCAGAGACATGCTGCCTTCTGCGACGTAGCTGTTGATAATGTCAACAATTTCCAACTCTCCTCGATCTGAGGGGGCGATGGTTTTCGCTCTTGCCGACGCTGTTCCGTCAAAGAAGTACAACCCCGTTACCGCCACGTTTGAAGATGGATCGCTCGGCTTCTCTTGTATCGAGATAATAGAAGAGGTGGTTGGGTCCAAATCGACTACGCCATAATCGCTGGGATTGGAAACACTATGTCCAAAAATTCGGTTACCACCAGTGCACTTGCCCTCTAAAGTCGCCTCTAGTTTGAGGCCGTGAAACAAATTGTCACCCAGGATTAGGGCTGAAGGCTCCCCCTCCACAAAATCCTCTGCAACCAGGTAGGCATCGGCTATACCTCGAGGGGACTCTTGAACGCGATAGGAGATTTTGACCCCAAACTGAGCCCCATTTGAAAGAAGATTCTGGAAGGCATGCAGGTCCTTTGGCGTCGTAATCAAACATATGTCCCGCACTCCAGCATGCATCAAAGAGACTAGCGGGTAATAAATCATCGGTTTGTCGAACACTGGAATTAGCTGCTTTGAAACCGCAGAAGTGGCAGGAGAGAGGCGAGAACCAGTGCCCCCAGCAAGAATTAACCCTTTCATCTACCCCCCCCCGGGCTCTGAGCCAAAACTGCAATCACTGAAGACTAATCGTGAAGAGATGGCTAAATGTGTGTACTAACTGTTACTAAAAACTTATGGGTTAGCTAACCGTACAGTTACCGTTACTTCCGTCTTGCTGTCTTCCAAGAGGTGTTACCGTTCAGGACAATATTTTTTTCCGGGGGGGGAATGAACAGTTCAGAGAATTTAGCATCATTGCTTTTTGCGCTTTCGCGCCCAAGGGGCCTGCACACGTTTGTGGAGAAAATGCTGATTGACCCCCTCGGAAAATTCGGTATTGACTCTGTCCACCTGGCGAGTTTGGACGAGGGCCCGCGGCTCAGATTGAGATCGCAGTCGAGCTTGGGTGGCCCAGTCTTTAAGGTTGACGACTTTCCCGTGAAGGCGGGGAACCCACTTGCAGATTGTCTGCTAAGCCCGAGTGGCAAATTGCGCGGTAGAGCGATGGATTACGAAGAGCTCTTTGGGAAAGCAAGCGAGAGAACCATCATTGCTTCTACCCTATCCAATGGCCTAGACGTAGTTGGAGTACTTATGTTCACTGGATCCCCAAGAGAAGAGACTGACACAGCGGATGCTATGCCTGCAAACCTGACGGAGTTGCTCGAGCTTTATAGCGCTTTTGCTCTATCCATGGAGATTAGGCAGGCCGTGCGGCCAAGGTACTTGGGTGACCCACAGGATCGGCTAACTGGGCGTCAGATTGAGATCCTCCGACAAATGTCAGAACAACGAACCAACCACCAAATCGGGCGGGCAATGAACCTCTCAGAGTCGTCCATTAAGCACGAGAGCATGAGAATCTTCCGATTCCTTCAGGCGAGAACTCGTGGGGAGGCTGTTTCCAGGGCGAAAGATGCCGGTTTGATGAATCAGAGCGAATCTATGAGTCAAAGCGAC
>Ga0306898_1000249_pt1 | contig 22327 bp, 16 predicted proteins | sample AntRauMFilla1564_FD_190424 | JGI IMG/M metagenome (GOLD analysis project Ga0306898, IMG submission 190424) | Saline lake microbial communities from Rauer Islands, Antarctica - Metagenome Filla 1 #564 (v2) (version 2) | ecosystem: Environmental > Aquatic > Non-marine Saline and Alkaline > Saline ...
AAAACCTTGTATTGTCAGCATTATGTGTGGTGTCGAGATTTTTCAATAATTTAATTCTTTTATTAATTAATGCTTTACGTAAATTCTGTGTATATAAGATGTGTTTTCTGTGAAATCTCGAATGTTTTGTGGATAAGCTCGTTAGTTTCCCTTATAGTTAGTGGCCTTGTAAGGCGTTTAATGATGTAAGTTCTCTAATTAAGGAAAGATATTGGCAATAAGTTGGAAAGATTGTTTAGAGACCCTAAAACATGAATTAGAAACAGAACAATTCAACATGTGGTTGAAGCCCTTAGCTTCGTATTTTGATGGTGAGACCCTATTTTTATATGCCGCGAATAAATTTGTATTAGGCTGGGTGCGTGACGAGTATTTTACCTTGATTATGCAAACGCTAAAGCAATTGTACGGCGCCGATACACCGTTACTCTCTATTATCGATGGAAAGCCACCTCTGGTTGCCGAAAAATCAGCGCCACTTGCTGACAAAACAAGCGTGTCTAAGACAGAAAATATAGTATCTCCTAAGCTGCGTATTAGTGACAATATAAATGCAGGGAGGCGGCAAAGTCCATCCTACTCAAGGAGCTTACCTGTACCTAGTCTGCGAAATCATAACAGTAACGTTAATCCCAAATATACGTTTGACAATTTTGTAGAGGGTAAATCAAATCAATTAGCACGCGCCGCTGCCACGCAAGTCTCCCAAAATCCTGGCGTAACTTACAATCCGTTGTTTCTGTATGGTGGTACTGGTTTAGGCAAAACCCACCTTATTCACGCCATTGGTAACGGTATTGTTGAAAAGAACCCAAATGCGAAAATTGTTTACATGCATTCTGAACGTTTCGTGCAAGACATGGTTAAAGCACTGCAGAATAATGCAATAGAAGATTTTAAACGATTTTATCGTTCAGTTGATGCACTACTCATTGATGACATTCAATTATTTGCAAATAAGGACAGATCACAAGAAGAATTCTTTCACACCTTTAATGCTCTGCTAGAAGGCAATCAGCAAATAATTTTGACCTCAGACCGTTACCCTAAAGAAATTGATGGGGTGGAAGAGCGTCTTAAATCCCGTTTCGGATGGGGCCTTACAGTAATAATAGAACCGCCAGAGCTTGAAACGAGAGTCGCAATTTTACTCTCAAAAGCTAAACAAAATAGAATTGAACTGCCGCATGAGGTAGCTTTTTTTATGGCGAAGAAGTTAAGATCAAATGTAAGAGAATTAGAAGGAGCATTGAACCGTGTTATTGCAAATGCAAATTTTACAGGCAAATCTATTACCATTGATTTTGCAAGAGACGCACTTCGAGATTTACTTGCCTTGCAAGATAAGTTAGTTACTATTGATAATATTATAAAAACAGTCGCAGAATATTATAAGATTAAGGTAGCCGACGTTTTGTCAAAGCGCCGCACTCGCAGTATTGCAAGACCTCGGCAAATGGCAATGGCATTGGCGAAGGAGTTGACGAACAATAGCTATCCAGAAATTGGTAATTCTTTCAGTGGTAGAGACCATACAACAGTTATGCATGCGGTTAAAAAAATAAAGCAATTGCGCGCAGAAGACCATGATATTATGGAAGATTATACAAACTTAATACGCACATTATCGTATTAGTGCAATTTATTGCACTGAGGAATTAACAATGAGAATGACACATGAATTTCACTATTAGTAGAGAAGACTTTTTACATCCTTTGCAGTTAGTCGCAGGCGCGGTTGAACGTCGTCATACATTACCTATATTAGGTAATGTTCTCATTCGCGTTAATGATGATGCTTTGTGGATGACAGGCACTGATCTTGAGGTTGAGCTAATTACCAATGTTGCGCTCGTGGGTAATTCCACTAATGGCAAAATTACCGTTCCAGCCAAGAAACTATTAGATATTGTAAGAGGATTGCCCGACGACTGTACTATTTTATTTAGTTTAGAAGACAACAAAGCCCTTATCAAATCCGGACGGGCTAGATATTCATTATCTACCTTAAGCGCGGATGATTACCCCAATTTAGAAGACTGGGAAGGTGACAGTGAGTTTGAAATATCACAGCACAATTTAAAGCAGCTTATTGAGTCTGTGCAGTTCTCTATGGCCCAGCAGGACGTTCGTTACTATTTGAATGGGATGAGTTTAGAAACGTCTGAACATCTTATAAGATCGGTAGCAACAGATGGTCACCGGCTCGCTATGTCGGTAGTTGAATACACTGATGAAGTGTTACCAACAAAGCAAGTTATTATACCGCGTAAGGGGGTAATGGAAATATCAAGGCTAATTGATGATTCTCAAACCAAGGTAAAAGTTAGGCTTGGTGCAAATCATATCAGCATGCTGAGTAATTCTTTTGTGTTTACGAGTAAACTGGTCGACGGAAGGTTTCCTGATTATAATCGAGTTGTGCCAAAAGAGACTAATAAAGGCTTAATTGTGTATCGCGACATTATAAAAGGAGCGTTGTCGCGAGCAATGATCCTTACAAATGAAAAATTTAAAGGTGTTCGCTTAAGTCTAAGTGCGGGTGAATTAAAAATAACTGCTGATAACCCTGAGCAAGAGCACGCGGAAGAGATTATAGATGTTGAATATCAGGGTGACGATCTAGAAATTGGTTTTAACGTGGCTTATTTAATAGATGTACTAAATGCTGTTGATACTGATATGGTTATTTTCAAATTATTCGACTCAAACACAATGGTCCTTATACACGGTATTAAATTAGTCGATGGTTTGCCTATTGACGAAGATTCTTCGCAGTACGTAATTATGCCGATGCGAATTTAGTTTTTGTGATTTCAGAATCCATAATGTTCATTTAACTTACCAGCATATTTATGTATATCACTAAAGTACGGTTAGAAAATTTCAGAAATTTCTCAACCGTAGATTTCTCACCTCATGAAAATCTAAATGTTATTTACGGTGACAATGGCGCCGGCAAGTCGAGTTTACTAGAAGCTATTCATGTACTTGGATTCGGTCGTTCATTTAGAACCTCGCGTCCTGACACTTTCATAAATGATAAAGAAATTCGCGCGGCTGGTTTTTGTCAGTTTACAATTAATAATGACTCTTTTAAGCTAGGGTTTACACGCTCAAAAGCTGAAGGTTATTTATTTAGTGTAGACGGGCAGAAGACGAAAAAAATAGCTGATATAGTGCGCTTACTCCCTGTACAGATTTTTACGCCTCAAAGTAGTGACCTCATTTTAGGCGCTCCCTTAGGTCGGCGTCGTTATTTAGATTGGTTGTTGTTCCACGTGGAACAACAGTTTCAGAGCCTGAGCGGGCGATATACAAACTGTTTGAGTCAGCGCAATGCCTTACTTAAGCAGTTTGATTATTCACAGGCCAAAGCATTTAAAAAACAGGATGTATGGCTTAAGCAGCTAGCCGAACTCGGCGAATCTATAAGTTCACTAAGAGAAACTTACGTTTCTCGCTTAAATAGCGAAATAAGTGCCTTATATTCGAAATTTTCACCTGAGTTAGACGTAGTATTAAGGTATACTAACGGCTGGGAAAAAGGCAACTCTTTAGAAGAGTCACTGTCTAAAAAAGTTGACCGGGATATATTTAGAGGCTCAACCTCAAGTGGACCCCACAAAGCTGATTTGCAGTTTATTGTTGATGATAAGAATGCAGCGGAATTTATGTCAAGAGGCCAACTGAGATTGCTAGTATCATTGTTACTTTTAGCAGAAGTTAAAGTGCTTAAAGAGTTAACTGGTAAGCAGAGTATTTTTTTGGTGGACGATATTACTGCAGAATTAGACGCAGCAACAAGAGAAAAGTTTATTACCACCGTGTTGGAGCAAAACACCCAGGTATTTGTGACAACCATTGAGAAGAATCAAATGTCATTTATACAAACTTATAACAAAAAAAAAGTGTTCCACGTGAAACATAACCACGTGATAGAGGAGTAGAAATGTCTGAGCAAAACTATGATTCATCCAGTATAAAAGTATTAAAGGGCCTAGACGCTGTAAGAAAAAGACCAGGCATGTATATTGGTGATACAGATGATGGCACTGGTTTGCATCACATGGTTTTTGAAGTAGTGGATAACTCTATCGATGAAGCGCTAGCAGGACACTGTAGTGAAATCTTAGTAAAAATACACTCAGATAATTCAATCACAGTTAGTGATGATGGTCGTGGTATTCCTACTGAAATTCATGAAGAAGGCATCTCAGCCGCTGAAGTTATTATGACGGTTCTTCATGCCGGCGGTAAGTTTGATGATAATTCTTATAAAGTGTCTGGCGGTCTGCATGGTGTAGGGGTGTCAGTGGTAAATGCTTTATCTAAAAAATTATTACTAACTATTTACCGTCAAGGTGAACGATTCGAGCAAGAATATCGACGAGGTGTGCCAATGGCGCCACTTGCTCCGACCGCTAAAACAGATAAAAAGGGTACAAAAATTCGTTTTTGGCCCAATGAAGAGACATTTACCAACGTTGTATATCACTTTGATATATTAGCAAAGCGTATCCGCGAACTATCTTTTTTGAATTCAGGTGTATCTATTACCTTAGAGGATGAACGTGATGGACGTAAAGAAAAGTTCCATTACGAGGGTGGTATTAGAGCTTTTGTAGAATATCTAAATACCAATAAAAACGTCGTTCATAGTAAGGCTTTCTACTTTACGCACGAAAGAGATGATGGCGTGACGGTAGAAGTCGCAATGCAATGGAACGACGGCTTCCAAGAAAACGTATTTTGTTTTACTAACAACATCCCACAGCGCGACGGTGGAACTCACTTAGCAGGTTTTAGAGGTGCGCTAACTCGCACCCTAAATACTTATATGGAAGCTGAGGGTTACAATAAGAAAAACAAGACAAGTGCAAGTGGAGACGATGCAAGAGAAGGCTTAACCGCTGTTATATCAGTAAAAGTACCTGATCCTAAGTTTTCATCACAAACCAAAGATAAACTGGTGAGCTCTGAGGTAAAGACTGCGGTTGAATCGTCTATGAATGAGAAGCTAGTTGAATTCTTACAAGAAAATCCAAGCGATGCGCGCACCATTTTAAACAAAATTATTGACGCGGCTCGCGCAAGAGAAGCGGCACGAAAAGCACGCGACATGACCCGCAGAAAAGGCGCTCTAGATTTAGCTGGCTTACCGGGTAAATTAGCGGACTGCCAAGAAAAAGATCCTGCACTTTCAGAAATATATATAGTGGAGGGTGATTCTGCAGGCGGTTCAGCTAAACAAGGTCGTAACAGAAAAAATCAGGCGATTTTACCTTTAAAAGGTAAAATTCTAAACGTTGAGAAAGCACGCTTTGATAAAATGCTGTCATCTCAAGAAGTCGCCACGTTAATTACAGCACTAGGCTGTGGCATTGGCCGAGATGAATATAACCCAGATAAACTACGCTATCACAGCATTATTATAATGACCGATGCAGACGTAGATGGTTCCCACATAAGAACTCTGTTATTGACCTTCTTTTTCCGTCAAATGCCTGAAATGATAGAGCGTGGTCATATATTTATTGCTCAGCCGCCTCTGTATAAAATAAAGAAAGGCAAGCAAGAACAATATCTTAAGGACGATGACGCACTTATTAAGCTACTCACCAATATTGCAGTAGAAGGTGCATCATTACATGTGAGTACCGATGCTCCAGCAATTCAAGGTGTCGCGCTTGAAAGAATGGTGACTTTATATCAAAACACTACAATAATGATTGAGCGCATGCACAGAAGAATGCCGCAGTCGCTGCTGACACAGCTTTTATATTCACCTCCCATAACACAGGAGATCCTAAAGGATAAAGCTTCACTGAATGAGATTGGTGAACAATTAGTGGCACAACTTACGGTTAGTGAAGGTGATTCTAGAAGCTTTATTCATTCTGTTGAGTTAACAGAGGATGGTCTCAACGATTTAATTATAACCATGCGTCAGCACGGAATAGATTACCATTACCACATTAGCAGTGATTTTGTTGCTTCGCCTGAATATGAAAAAATCCGTAGGTTGAATGAAACTATAAATAACCTGATGGAGGAGGGAGCTTATATAAAACGTGGTGAAAAAACATTGGCCGTTACCGAGTTTAAAGATGCTCTAGAATGGCTAATGGCGGAAGCTAAACGCGGTCAATACATTCAGCGCTACAAGGGTCTAGGTGAAATGAATCCGTCACAGCTGTGGGAAACAACAATGGATCCTGATTATCGCCGCATGCTACAAGTAACCATAGAAGACGCAGTAAGCGCCGATATATTGTTCTCAACGCTAATGGGCGATCACGTTGAACCACGCAGAGTGTTTATTGAAACGAATGCACTTAACGTAGAGAATCTAGATGTGTAGTTAGTTTGTGCGATCTCACTAGCTTTGCCAAAAGATCTCGTGTAACTGCTAAATTTTCTCATTGTTACTTCCAGAAGGTGCTCTTATCGAGCACCTTTTTAACAGTCTATTTTGAATCGGGATGACACTTTAACGCGCGTTTTGGTCAAACAGCTTAGCGTAGCAAACAATCGATACTCGATTTCGCCAAGAGCGTATTCAGGCAAATCTGAAGCATTCAAAACACCGACTCTACATGCTACATAGATCCCTTCTTGAATAATATCAGCAAGACGATTAAAGAATGCGCACCAAGGCCTAAGGCTTCATATATTCTGCCAAGCACTTGTTGACTCTTATTAATCCAAATTTGAGATTCGCAAGTGTCCCAAAAACATGTCTAATTATAAATGCCGGGCGCAGGTCTTATCTAAGTTTCGATTCAAGTAAGCAAACAACGCGTATCACCCACGATCTGATAAAATTTAACATTATCCTAGAAGAAGATTTTACATGCGCAATGAATATTAACTTTTATGGAGTGTTGTTTGGTACGCAGATCTTCTTGCCTGAATAAAAACCAAACAACAGGCTTAAGCCATTAATATAAGCCCAATACTTGGTGTAAGCTCTATAGGAAAGCTAAACGCGTACTGCGCTTCAAAGTTTGCTGTAAGATGCTTAACAGAATTATTGCGAATGGAAGCGTTAGCAGACTTCCCTCATGTGACAGTGTGCGTAGTTCATTCAGGCGGCATTAATACAGCCATCGCTAATAACGCTATACACCTTGATGGAAGAAACGAAAACATACGCCAGCAAGAGATGAAGACCTTCAAAAAACAGCTTATAATGACGCCTATTAAAACCGCTAATATTATTGTAAACGAAATACTTAACAACAAAACGCACATACTGATTGGGCTCGATGCAAAGCTTATGGATTGGATAGTACGGATTTTTCCGGCCAAATACAGTATACTGCTGTTAAAATAAATTAAAGAAAGAGGCCTTTAAAATGACTAAACAAGCACGCGAATTTGACATTATTGTGTACGGTGCTACCTCTTTTGTAGGCCAAATTCTAATTGAATATTTAACGCACTACACTGCAAAAAAAACGGCACGTTATAACAACGAGGCAATTACTTGGGCTATTGCTGGACGAAACGAAAAAAAGCTCCTTGCGCTCAAAAACAAACATAATATTAATGATATAGCTCACTTTATAGTTGAGGCTAGCAACTTTGAAGGGCTTAGTCTACTTTCGCGTAAAACCAAAGTAATAATAACAACAGTAGGACCTTACGCCTTATATGGCGAAATGATGGTAAAAGCCTGTGTAACTAACGGTACAGATTACTGTGATTTAACCGGCGAACCCCAATGGATTAGAGCAATGCTTGATAAATATGAAGAACAGGCTAAAGCTTCGGGTGCGCGTATTATTAATAGCGCGGGTTTTGATTCAATACCTTCCGACATTGGTGTGTATGCGTTACAAAAAATTGCCGTGGAAAAAACAGGCAAACCTGCTGGTCAAATTAAAATGCGTGTTCGAAAAGTGAAAGGCGCAGCATCAGGTGGCACTATTGCTAGCATGCTCAATATATTTAAGGAAGCCAAAGAAAATCCGACACTGCGCAAACTGCTCACAAACCCCTATGCGCTTTGTACATCCGGGCATAGTTATAAAGTCCGCCAAAAAAGTCATAAAAAAGCTGAATTCGACAAAAGTTTAAAGATGTGGACTATGCCATTTGTAATGGCAGCTATAAACGAAAGGATAGTGCATCGAACTAATTCACTGCTAAGTGACCAATACGGCACAGGGTTTAGATATGATGAAGCCATGAGTGCCAAAACGGGTTTTCAAGCGTGGACGTTCACGATTGGGTTAGGAGGTTTCATGCTAGCGGCCAGTGTATCGCCTGTACGCAATTTGATGGCTAAACATGTATTAGCTAAACCCGGCGAAGGACCCAGTGAAGATGAGCAATTAAACGGTATGTTTGATATGCGATTTTATTCACAGCTTGCTAACGGCGACGAATTAGTGATAAAAGTTGAGGGTGATCGCGATCCTGGCTACGGTTCAACAGCCAAAATGCTAAGTCAAGCAGCGCTATGCTTGGCCAACGACGTACCCGATGTAGCAGGCGGCTTTTGGACGCCGGCAAGTGCACTAAACGACCATTTGATAAAACGCCTAAAAGAACATGCGGGAGTAAGCGTTACACAACTCTAGTCAGGCATGCGTATAATAAGACCGGTGTCGGCGGCTATTTTGCCGTTGCACACCTCTTCAAAAATAGCCTGCATACCATCAAGTCCGTCAACATCAGTCATATTTAACCAATGTCTACTTTTGCTTATCGATACCGCTAAGTATTCACGACTTTTGTGTTCAAATACCTGTGGTCCCCATTCTTGAAGGCGTTTTTGAATTTGCGAAGGAGCAAAAAAGAATTCACTTCGCTCTTTTATAATGTCATCGCTTTTGCCGCGTTCTTGTCTGTGGGTGACGCCCACGTTCGAACAAAACTTCATGTTATCGCCAAGGTGCTTATGTAGCGCGCTCAAAACCTTTACATTGCCCGACATATCCACAATAAGAGTGGAAATAGTATTGTCTATTTTCGCAATGTCGTCGTAGCTTAACACGGCATCGTAAACGGCCATGTTATTTACCATATCAACGTTGCTGGTCGACGTTAGCGCAACTAACGAGGGTGTTCTACTGTTATCATCAGATTGCGTGCTCGCATAATGTTGCATACCGTAGGCCAAGCCCGTGCTCGTTTTACTCGAGGCACTGAGCATGACTAGCTGTTTGGCGGTAAACCAACTATTTTCTTGAAAGTAATCAAATAAGGCAAACGATGTTATATGCAAGGGGAAAAACAACATGCGGTCATCTTCATCGGCTTTGTTGTAAGCAGTCTCAAATACTACCCTGCGATATACATTGTATGCGACGGGCAACTGACTTCTATGGCTACTAGCATCGAACCAGCTAGTTTTACCTACTTTTATTGGGCTTAGAATTAAATGAGATGCAGGCGGAAAGTAGCCGAATACTCGTTCGCCAACGGGTACCTCGGTACAATTTGACTTCACTACATCAGCAAAGCCCCATACAGGCAGTATTCCCCAACCGTCTGTGTCTAAGGTGTCGCCCTTAAAATTAAGTGAATGCGGCGGGAAGAACTGCCAATAACCTATTAGTTCACCAACAACTGCGTAGGTAATGTTGTTCGCGGTAAGGGCAAACTTGTCAATTTTAACCAACACTTGACCCGTTTGTAAGACCTGGGCACTTAAGTCATTATCAATGATGCGTGACTTGGTAATGTTGTCTTTTTGTATTTGAAATTCACTCAAGGTGGCGTCCTTAATGTCTATTATTAATATTCAATCCATTTTTTCTATTACAAGTTTAGGTTCACTGTTATTATAAATATCTAAAATAAATCGATACATGGCGGTTTGGGCGGGTGTGAATTTAAGGTTAAGTGAGTCGCTTGTGCACATCAACTCAACTGCTTTATTCAGTTCTATAGGCACTGCGTCGAATTCACTGCCGCAGTTTAAAGGCATGCTCCAGCTATTGTCTGCTACTTTAAAGTCGTAAGGTTGTCCATCTGCAATAAGCTCTATAGTCACTGCATAACTATTGTTGCTACTTTGCACTAGCTTAAAGGCTTCATCTACTTCCCACCAGTTGAATACGCCGCGCAAATACATATTTGAATAATCTTTTTGCTCTGCTTGTTTAAGAAAGTCAGAAGAGCCTGATGAAGCACAGCCTGTCAGCACCTGAAGGGCTATGAGTACCGCGATGAATTTTATTAATCTTGCATACATTACAGTTGTTATCTCATTATTTAAAAGTTTAATACCGAAATGTCGGCAACCGATAAGAACTGCTTACGAATATGCGAAATCAGCGCAATGCGATTCGCTCTAACGGCTTCATTGTCAGCCATAATCATGACCTTATCAAAGAAATCGTCTAGGCTGGTTTTGAGCGACGAAAGCTGGGTGAGTACTTCGGTGTAGTTACTTTGCTCAACAAGCTGCGGTAAATTTTCCATAACGGCTGCATAGTTCGCATACAAAGCCCGTTCTTCTTGTTCTTCAAACAATGTTTGGTTTATGTTTGCAATGTTATCCAAATTTATGCCGTTCTTATCCAGAATATTAGCCACTCGTTTGTTTGCTTTTACCAAGCTTTCAGCAACGTCGGTCTTGGCAAATTCTGTTACCGCCATTACACGTTGGTTAATATCGCTAAGGGACTGTTTGGTCTCGCTTGACAGTACCGAGCTTACAATGTCGGCGTTAATGTTTAAGTCGGCGTAAAAAGGTTTTAAACGGTCAAGTAGAAACGCTACCACTTGTGCTTCAACCTTTTTATTACTGAGCTTATTACCAAATAAGCCAGCCACTTTGCTCACAATTTCGCTTAAGCTTACATTAATATTAAACGACAGAAGGATGCGTAAAATACCAATGGCGCTTCTGCGTAATGCGAAGGGGTCTTTGTCACCTTTTGGTAATTTGTTTATGCCAAAAATACCCACTAAGGTATCTAATTTCTCAGCCAATGACACCAGCATGCCTGACGTGGTTTGAGGAAGCTCGTCGCCAGCAAAACGAGGCAAGTATTGTTCTTTAATCGCTTTGGCTACATTTTCATTTTCACCATCGTGCAAGGCATAGTAATAGCCCATAACCCCTTGAACACTCGGAAATTCCATGACCATATTGCTGACTAGATCAGCTTTGGCTAAGGTAGCAGCGCGCGCAGCATCGTGGAGGTCTTGCTCACTAGCGTGAATAAGTGCGCCAATGGCTTGCGTTATTTGCATTACACGAGCAGATTTCTCAGCCACTGTTCCCAGTTCTTTTTGAAACAAAATAGTGTTTAGCTTACCGGCTTTATCTGCAAGCGTGGTTTTTTTATCCGCATCAAAAAAGAACTTTGCATCTGACAGCCTTGGGCGAATAACTTTTTCGTTACCCGCCACAATTTGCGCAGGATCTTTGCTTTCAATGTTGGACACAAACAGGAAAGTAGACGACAGTTGACCTTCTGTATCTAGCAAAGGTACATATTTTTGGTCGTCCTTCATGGTATATATTAAAGCTTCTTTGGGTACCTCTAAAAAAACGGGTTCAAATTCAGCTTGAAGTACCACAGGCCACTCCACTAATGACGATATTTCCTCAAGTAGCGCCTTATCGTAATCGGGTGTTAAGTTTAATGCAGTAGATTGCGCAATTAACTGATCTTCAATAGCGCGCATTCTGCTGTTATAGTCAACTAGCACAAACTGTTGCTTCATTAGTAACACATATTTGTCTGCATGGTCCAAACTGACGACATTATCGCCATGGAATCGGTGCCCTGATACTACGTTGCTAGACTCAAGACCTAGCAGACTTAAGTTAAGCACTTCATGACCATACATTACACACAAAGTGTGCACGGGGCGTATAAATTCAATATCACTGCTTCCCCAGCGCATTGCTTTTGGAATTGGCAGTTGTTTGACTGTACGCTCCAAGGCGCCTTGTAATAGTGTATCGAGGCTTTGACCCGGCACAAGCGCTTTGTACACAAGCCATTCTCCCTTATCGGTTTTGAGGCGCTGGGCTTGATTAATTGTAATACCATTGCCTTTGGCCCAGCCTAATGCTGCAGGAGTTGCTTTACCTTCGCTGTCAAAGGCTACAGACACCGCAGGTCCGCGCTTTTCTACCTGTTTGTCACTTTGCTTGCGCGCACAATATGTGAATGCTGCGGCTAATCGGCGCGGCGCACCAAATGGAATACACTCTTTAAAGGCAAAGCCTAATTTGTTAAGTTCTTGCGCTAAATTCGCCGCGAAACTATCCGACAATTGCTTAAGAGACTTAGGGGGTAGTTCTTCACAGCCTAATTCGACCAACAAAGTATGTGTTTTTACGTTGGTCATGGTTATAGCTCCTGAGACTTGCACAATGGAAAACCCAAAGCTTCGCGGGTCTCAAAATACATTTGCGCGCAGGCCTTTGCCAGTGTTCTTACGCGTAGAATATAACCTTGGCGCTCGGTTACCGAAATTGCATGGCGAGCATCGAGCATGTTGAATGCGTGCGAGGCTTTCATTACCTGTTCATAAGCAGGCAAGGGTAGCTTTTTCTCAATCAGCAATTTACTGGCCTTTTCACATTCATCAAAGGTGGTGAACATGAAGCCTACATCGGCATATTCGAAATTGTAGGTAGACTGCTCTTTTTCGTTTTGTAAAAAAACATCGCCGTAGGTTACTTTGCCAAAAGGTCCTTGCGTCCAGACTAAGTCGTAAATACTGTCAACGCCCTGCATGTACATAGCCAAACGCTCAAGTCCGTAGGTGATTTCTCCGGTAACGGGTTTGCACTCAATGCCGCCAACCTGCTGAAAGTAGGTAAACTGTGTAACTTCCATGCCGTTTAGCCAAATTTCCCAGCCTAAACCCCACGCGCCTAAGGTAGGTGACTCCCAATTATCTTCAACAAAACGAATATCGTGCACTAAAGGGTCAAAACCAAGCATTTTTAATGAGCCTAAATACAGTTCTTGAAGATTGCTCGGAGAGGGCTTCATCATTACTTGAAACTGATAGTAATGCTGTAAGCGGTTAGGGTTTTCGCCGTAGCGGCCGTCGGTAGGGCGCCGGCAAGGCTGGACATAAGCGCTGTTCATGGGTTCGGGACCCAATGAGCGTAAAAACGTCATAGGGTGAAAGGTGCCAGCACCTACTTCCATATCTAAGGGTTGTATAATAACGCAACCTTGCTGCGCCCAGTAATCCTGTAATGCCAAAATTAACCCTTGGAAGGTGTTCAAATCGTAGTTTTGCATAGCCTTAACAGTCTTTAGCCTTAGTAGTTGCTTAAATAGTAAAAAATGGACGATGAGTATTATTACGTACAATCGTAGTAATATCGAGGAATACGCGAATATACCTCGATTTGAGACATTCTGCTAAGCAGCAAATGGCTAAGTGCAGGCGTAAAAGAGGTGAAACACGCGAATTGCCGCCGGTACTGTTTAGGCGACTTCGAGTTTTCGTAATGCTTCAGTTTCTGTAAGAATTTTACTCTCTAACTGACTTTCGATTTCTTGGCGTTCCTTGTCTTGCTCTCGTCGTTGCGCTTTAGTTAATAAAGAGCGTGCTTCATGAGTAGGATAGGTTTTGACTTTTTCAAATAGCTCGTGAATGTGGGGAAACTCTTTGGCATAGTCAGGATGCGGAACTACGGGCATGGCTTCAAGAAGTCTACAAATACGAATAACCCCTTCTGATAAATCGCACTGCTGTTGCTGCATCGCAAATGCGATTGTTTGAATAGACGACTGCATTGAGGCAACGCGCTTCATGCGCACTGCCTGCTGTTTGTCTTGCTGAGATTTCACCCGTGACATTAATCGAAACGCATATACTGCTAATCCCATAATGACGACGACGCCCGCTGTTACTAAAATTATATTTATAGTCATATAAAAAGATTAATCCTTAAAATCGTCAATCTTTATTGCGTCTAAATTAGCAAATGGATCATCTTCTTTTTTATTTTCATTAAGCTCATCTTCGTTATAGTCGTCAACGTCTATGCCCAGTAGTTCGCAAAGTACTCGGTATCGTGCTGTCATTTTGTCAACATAGGCCTGCTCCCAGGAGGTCAAGATCTCCCCCTCTTGTTTTTCGAGCAAACCCTCAAGCTCTTTATCGGCTTCGATCGCGTTTAACTCGGCCTGTGGCGTTTTATATTTTATATTTTCAGTGGCGCTAAGATTAGACGTTATTTTGCCGTGAGTGCTAAGTGGATCTTGACCATCTTTTGCATACTTTGCTAAATCAATAGGCTTTTTACTGCCTGAACGCGGGTCTTGACTGCGTTTTTTGTTAGATGCGAGTATCGCTTCAGCGAGTTGCTGACGGGTACCTGATTTATTACCTGATTTAGTTTTTGGTTTTTCAACCGTGGTGTTGATGCGTGGCACTTTAGACTTTGGTATAGCAATACGGTCTTCAGTTCTAGATTTTTTTCGTGGCATTGTATTCTCGATTTAACACGCCTTAGCATGTTAAGTGATTAGTTGTAAGTTTGAATAGGTTTTCGCTGATTATACCTTACGCCAAGCAATACAACAAAGAATGTGTTCGTTAATGAGTGTGGGGTTTAAACGGACTTTCAAAAGAATAACTAATTATAAGGGCATTGCTTAAAAAACGAACAAGAAAAAAGGCGATAACCGAAGTTATCACCTTTATTGAATGAGCGTCTTAAGACACCTCTCCCATATTAGCACCTCATGTGCTATGTTCAATGCTACGCTTTCTTTTTATTATTATTAGCAAGATAGCGAACTTGTTTTCGGTCTTCCCTTACGCATTATTATTTTTTAGTATTACTTAATAAGCTTTAGACTTAACTCTTACGGTCTTTGTCTTGCTTTGCAAGTGAGGTGATAATACCCATATAAATATTATTTACAACATTTTTAACAATAATTTTACAAATAAATTAATAAAGACCTTCTAAATACTGAGAAAGCACAGAAATATCTTCGTCTGTTAGTTTTACCGCTACGCCACGCATCATACCGTTTAAATCATTATGACGCTCGCCCGAGCGAAACATTTCAAGCTGTGTTTTAGTGTAGGTAGCGTGTTGGCCACTAATAACGGGAAACCCAGCAAGGTTCATCCCTTTGCCATCACCGCCGTGACATGCAATACAAGCTGCGATACCACGTGCAGAGTCGCCGCCGCGGTAAAGTGCTTCACCGCGTGCAATAACATCTTCTGGCGTTTCACCAATTTTTAGATCTTGACTTGAGAAATAAGCAGAAAGATCGTACATGTCTTGCTCACTAAGCATCATCGCTTGACCATTCATAATAGCGTTGTTGCGTCCTTCTTTACCGCCTGTTTGCGATGCGAGCTTAAATTCTTGAAGTTGCTTGACCAAATAACCTTGATGCTGACCGGCCAGTTTTGGATTCATAGGGATAACGCTGTTGCCGTCAGTGCCGTGACATGCTGCGCACACTAACATCTTTGTTTTTCCAGCTTCTGCGTCGCCCTTTGCTTGCACCATAGCGGTGGTGGCTACGAATAAAGCTAAGATTAAACAATATTTTTTCATACTTACGCTCTCTAAAAGTGAGGTTTAACTGATCACCAGTTGTGATAGCCCGATATTTTACACAAATAATGCTCTAAAAAAACATTTCCTTCATAATACTATGGATTTACATCAAACAAAGTCATGCTTTAGGTGTAAACTTAACGCCTGTTTAGTCTTTATTTAACTTATTTTATTACTTATGTCTTATTTTACCCTTGCAAAATTTCTCACCAGTGCTCCTGATATCTCTCACCTCGACCCGTTTAAGGGCGGTGAAGTTGCCTTTGCCGGTCGTTCAAACGCAGGTAAATCTAGCGCGCTTAATCGCTTAACGCGTCAGAAAAATCTAGCGCGTACCAGTAAAACACCTGGGCGTACTCAATTAATTAATATATTTGAGTTAGACAATGAACGAAGACTTGTTGACCTTCCCGGCTATGGTTACGCAAAAGTCCCCTTAGAGATGAAGCTGAAATGGCAAAAGTCTTTAGGAGAGTATTTGCAAAAACGAGAATGTCTAAAGGGTCTGGTTGTGTTGATGGATATTCGACATCCGCTAAAAGATCTTGATCAAGATCTGGTATATTGGGCGGTAAGTGCAAATTTGCCTGTGTTAATCCTTTTGACCAAAGCCGATAAATTGAAATCGGGTAAGCGTAATAGCCAGTTATTAATGGTGCGTGAAGCCTGTATTGCTTTTAATGGCGATGTTACCGTCAACGTATTTTCATCGCTCAACGGATTAGGTCTTTTGGAGGTTGAAAGCAAAGTATCTCAGTGGCTTCAAATACCAAATAAGTCTGCCGTAAGAGAGTAAACGGTTACCAAGAAAGCTTACAAAATAAGGAATATGCAGAAGGTTAAAAAAAATGCCCCGTTCACACACAAAGCGGGGCAATTCTCAGGGAAAAACAACACACACTACTATGAGCGTCTTGCCATACTAAAAGTTCCCAGATAATTAAAAAATAAAATTAGCATTTGTTCGCACTTACTGCTCTATTGTCAAGGCTGCACTGCTTTGCGCTTTGGCTAACACTACTAGTAAAATCGCTATGACGGCCATACCCTTAAGTGATCTTATTAGTGAGCTTCATCCCAGTTATCGCCAACGCCTGCCTCTACCACTAATGGTACATCAAGTTTTACGCAGTTTTCCATAAGCTTATTTATTTTTTTAACATACTCTGCTACTTTATCTTCTTTAATTTCAAATACTAGTTCATCGTGAACCTGCATTATCATGATAACGTGCGATGGTTCGTCTAAATCTTTTATCCAATCGCTTACCGCAATCATCGCAATTTTAATAATATCTGCTGCGGTGCCCTGCATTGGCGCGTTTATTGCGGCACGCTCAGCACCTGCTCGGCGTAGGCCGTTGGTGGCATTAATGTCAGGCAAATATAAGCGCCGGTTAAATACGGTTGTTACATAGCCCGTTTCTTTTGCGCCTTTGCGGGTAGATTCCATGTAGGTCAGTACGCTGGGGTAGCGGTCAAAATATTTATCCATGTAATTTTGAGCATCGTAGCGAGGAATGCCCAATTGCTTGGCTAAACCAAAGGCTGACATGCCGTAAATAAGCCCAAAGTTGATTGCCTTTGCGCTGCGTCTTTGATTATCGGTGACCGCGTCAAGTGATTCACCAAACACCTCTGCGGCGGTTGCCTTGTGCACGTCTAAACCTTTAGAGAACGCGTCTAGCAAGCCTTTATCTTTGCTTAAATGCGCCATAATGCGCAGTTCAATTTGAGAATAATCCGCCGCGACTATTTTATAGCCACTGCGAGCAACAAAAGCTTGTCTAACCAAGCGACCTTCTGGGGTGCGAATAGGAATGTTTTGTAAATTTGGATCGCTTGAAGACAGCCTGCCTGTGGCGGTAACGGCCTGATGATAAGATGTATGCACGCGATTGGTGCGATAGTTGATCATCCGCGGTAGCTTGTCGGTATAGGTATTTTTAAGTTTGATGAGCCCTCTAAACTGCATAATTAATGCGGGGAGTTCATATTCTAGGGCAAGTTCTTGCAATACTTCTTCTGATGTAGAGGGCGCGCCTTTAGGCGTTTTTTTCTTGACCGGCAGCGCCAGTTTTTCAAACAAAATATGCTGCAGCTGTTTTGTAGAGCCTAAATTGAAACTTTCACCCGCAAGTTCGTGGACTTGGTGTTCAAGCTCCATAATGCGTTTGGCGAGATCTTGGCTTTGTTGCCCAAGCTTTTGCGAATCAATATAAACGCCTGTTTGCTCCATGGTTGCCAAAATACTCGACAGTGGGATTTCTATGTCATTGAGTAAATCTGAGAGCCCACTTTGTGCTTCAAGCAATGTTTTGAGCGTCAGATACAAGCGTAGAGTGATGTCGGCGTCTTCAGCGGCATATTTAGCAGCAAGCTCTAGTTCAATTTGATTAAAGGTAAGTTGCTTTGCGCCTTTCCCTGCTATTTCTTCAAAGGCTATGGTTTTATGGCCCAAATATTTCAGCGATAAACTATCCATATTGTGACGAGTAGCGGTACTGTTTAACACATAGCTTGCCAGCATGGTGTCACACAGTATGCCGTGGAGGTGTATATTGTAGTTTGCCAGTACATTTTTGTCGTACTTGATGTGCTGGCCAATCTTTTTGGGCGCGGTGTCTTCTATTAACGGCTTTAAGATTTGTAACACATAGTCTCGATCAAGCTGCGCAGGTGCGCCTGGGTAATCATGCGCAACGGGCACGTAATAAGCCGAGTCGTCTGCAAAAGCAAACGATAAACCCACTATGTCAGCCTGCATGTAATCAATACTGGTGGTTTCCGTGTCTATAGCGTAAAAGTCGCTGCTGTTTATTTTGTCAACTAATGCGCTTAGGTCTTCCTCGCTAAAAATGGTGTGGTACTGGCTGGTGTCGATAGGCGCGGTGGCAGACACTTCGCTGCCCGATACTATATTATCGTTGTTGTTTTGTTTGCCGGCCACTTGTTTAAGGGTGTCGGCGTCGCTTACTTCACCTAACCAGCGTTTAAATTCTAATTCAGTAAACATTTCGCGCAACAGCGGTTTATCCATTTCATCAATGGTAAAAGAAGACAGCTCTAAGTTTAAGGGCAATTCGGTGTCAATAGTGGCAAGCTGATACGAAAGCAAAGCTTGCTCTTTATATTGCTCCATCTTTTTTGCCATGGTTTTAGCACCGCGAAAGTCGAGCTCAGCAATTTTATCTAAATTTTCATATATAGCTTTCACGCCGCCTATGCCGTTTAACATCGCGACGGCGCTTTTGTCACCCACACCGGGCACACCGGGGATGTTGTCGACTTTGTCACCCTTGAGGCCAAGAAAGTCGATAATAAGGTTAGCCGGCACGCCAAACTTTTCAAGCACACCGTCTATATCCATGGTGGTGCGTGTCATGGTGTTAATAAGCGTTACGTGTTTGTCTACTAACTGCGCCATATCTTTGTCACCTGTGCTAATGACGCAAGATATGCCAGCTTGTGACGCTTGACGAGCAAGCGTGCCAATAACGTCGTCAGCTTCAACGCCAGGCTGCACTATCATGGTAAAACCCATTGCCTTTACTATTTTGTGCAAAGGCTCAATTTGGCTTCTTAGTTCATCGGGCATGGCGGCACGATTGGCTTTGTACTCAGGGTAAATGTCATCTCTGAAGGTTTTGCCCTTGGCGTCAAACACCACTACCATATGGGTAGGCTTATAGTCTTTTACCAAAGATCGCAGCATATTAACTACGCCGTAAATCGCGCCGGTATCTGCGCCTTTTGAGTTTGTTAGTGGGGGCATGCCATGAAAAGCTCTAAACAGATAAGAAGAACCATCGACGAGTACCAACGGTGATTCATTGTCATTGTGCATAATAAAGCCTCTGTTTAAAATATAAGATTGTAAGCTATTGAAAGTAATCGTTAAAACGATTAATCTGCTAATTTTTTATGTGGATAACTTTGTGAATAACACATTCTAAGTGCACAGTGAATCTACCTTTTTTATCATAAAAAAAGTACTGGGTAGGATAAGATTTGGAATGAAACGAGCAGGTTATCTGTATTTCCATATTCTTTATTATTGTGTTGCTGTAACTAGCTTGGCTAGTTTCTATCTATTTTATTTTATTTTGTTTTTATTACGCTAATTGTTGCGCTTCAAAAAAGTAAACACTAAATGATTTTGCATCACTTAAGTAAACAATTTAGCACACATTTTATTTTTGCCAAGTGAAATTATCGCTTATTTTTTTTATTTAATTTCTTCAATGACTTATAAATAAATATTAGGATTTGGCACTATGTTTGATTAATACTCGTGTATTGTACTATCGCTATTCACCACTTCGGTACGTAAATATAAAGCGTCGCAAAATATATCAAGCAAAGCACTGTAATTATTACGGCAAAGGAATACAATACTGATAAAAGGCAAGAACAATAGCATGTTAAAACGGAGTGCGCAGTAGGTGCAATACGGCACGATCATCAGAATTTTGGGCTTATTGGTTTCACTTTTTAGTGTCACCATGCTGCCACCTGCACTCGTTTCTCTTATATACGGTGACGGCGGTGGCCTTGCCTTTGTAGTTGCGTTTATATTCACCTTAATAACTGGCTTAGCGTTTTGGTACCCTCATCGCCAAGAAAAAGCCGATCTTCGAGCCAAAGAAGGCTTTTTAATTGTGGTGCTGTTTTGGACGGTACTGGCCACCTTTGGCTCTTTGCCATTTGCTTTACTCGACCAACCGCAAATGAGTATTACCGACTCCTTATTTGAATCATTTTCTAGCCTAACCACCACCGGCGCCACCGTTATCGAAGGCTTAGATTTTATGCCAAAAGCGGTATTGTTCTATCGTGCTCAACTACAGTGGCTAGGCGGTATGGGCATTATTGTCTTAGCGGTGGCCATCCTGCCAATTTTGGGGGTAGGCGGAATGCAGCTGTATAGGGCTGAAATTCCAGGTCCAGTTAAAGATTCCAAAATGACACCGCGTATAGCCGACACCGCTAAACACCTTTGGTACATTTACTTGTCGTTAACGGTAGCCTGTAGCTTTGCATACTGGCTAGCTGGAATGAACTTGTTTGATGCCGTTTGCCATGCCTTTAGCACTATAGCAATCGGTGGATTTTCAAATTACGATGCCAATATAGGGCACTTTAATAGTACTGCGGTCAATATTATATGCGTGGTATTTTTATGGATCTCTGCTCTTAATTTCTCATTGCATTACTCTGCAGTAAGTGGCAGAAACATTCGTAATTATTTTAAAGATCCCGAGTGTAAAGCTTTTTTCACCATTCAATTCGTGCTTGTTACCATCTGTTTTTTGGTTTTGGTTAAATATTCTGTTTACGATTCAGCTGAGGTCACACTTGACCAAGCACTGTTTCAAGCCGTATCTATAAGCGCTACCGCCGGGTTTACCACAACAGACTTTTCGGCATGGCCTTCATTTCTACCAATACTGCTTATATTCTCAAGCTTTATCGGTGGCTGTGCGGGCTCAACCGCAGGTGGCTTAAAAGTCATTCGGGTACTACTGCTGTTTATTCAGGGCAAACGTGAAGTAGACAGGCTTATTCACCCAAAAGCGGTGTACTCAGTTAAGCTAGGCGAAAGAGCTATTCCCAGCCGTGTGGTTGAAGCTGTGTGGGGCTTTTTTGCAGCCTATGCGGTGGTGTTCGTGGTTATCATGATAGGACTAATCGGTACCGGGCTTGATAATATTACCGCGTTCTCAGCCACCGCCGCGGCGCTGAATAACCTTGGCCCCGGCTTAGGCTCTGTTGCCGGCACCTATGCTCAGGTCTCAGACGCTGGAAAGTGGCTACTAATGACCGCAATGCTGTTTGGCAGGCTTGAGATATTCTCGCTCCTTGTCTTGTTCTCGCCTGCATTCTGGCGGAGTTAGTGCTCACTAGATGAGCTTGCTGCAAACGTACTAAAAAAACAGCGCGCTAGGCTGAAACAGCTTTTCAACAGCGCCAATAAACTTTTTATCTACTAAAAATAAAATAACGTGGTCGTTCGCCGCAATAACGGTATCACTGTGGGCAATAAGCACTTCGTCGGCGCGCACAACCGCACCAATGGTGGTGCCAGGGGGTAGCTTAATATCCTTAATTTGCTTGCCCACTACTTTTGACGTTTTTTCGTCGCCGTGGGCTATAGCTTCAATTGCCTCGGCCGCGCCGCGCCTAAGTGAATGCACATTCACAATATCGCCGCGGCGAATATGCGTAAGCAGGGCCGAAATGGTTGCCTGCTGCGGCGAGAATGCGATGTCGATATCGCCGCCTTGCACTAAATCCACGTAAGCATTACGCTGAATTAGTACCATTGCTTTGGCCGCGCCCATACGCTTTGCCAGCATCGCCGACATTATATTTGCTTCGTCGTCGTTGGTGACCGCAATAAACGCGTCTACGCGTTCAACGCCTTCTTCACTAAGCAAGCTTGCGTCTGAGGCATCGCCATGAAATACAATGACGTTATCGAGCGTGCTTGACAAATAGTTGGCGCGCTCGCTGTCATATTCAATAAGCTTAACGTTGTGCTTGTCGCCGAGTTTTTTGGCTAAACCGGCGCCTATCAATCCGCCGCCGGCAATCATAATGCGTTTATAGCTGGCTTCTAGTTTTTGTAGTTCACTCATTACTGCGCGGATATGTTTGGTATCGGCAATAAAGAATACTTCGTCGTCGGCTTCTATAACGGTTGAACCTAGAGGGCGAATAGGACGCCCGCGCCGATAAATTGCGGCAACACGCGTATCTACATTTGGCATATGCTCTTTAAGTGCAGATAGTG
>Ga0306898_1000251_pt1 | contig 22193 bp, 25 predicted proteins | sample AntRauMFilla1564_FD_190424 | JGI IMG/M metagenome (GOLD analysis project Ga0306898, IMG submission 190424) | Saline lake microbial communities from Rauer Islands, Antarctica - Metagenome Filla 1 #564 (v2) (version 2) | ecosystem: Environmental > Aquatic > Non-marine Saline and Alkaline > Saline ...
AGCTGACGAACAGTTGGCCGAAAGCTTTCACGGCTGCCGGTCGTGGCGGCGTGATGGGCGGCGCAGCAGCTCCCACACGGTGGGCAACAGCACAAGGGCGGCAACCGTGTACGAAAAGTCTTCGATTGGTGCGATCCCAATGAGGATCCCGCTAATGAGGCTGTCGTCGTACGCCACCAACCCCGAGCCGATAATGAGATTGTCGAAAATGGCGGTCAGCGCCAGCATCAACACGGCCGCGACACCCACTGCACGCCAACGCGGCGCGCGGCGCGCGAGTACCGCCGCGATGGCCATCGCGGCGACGACCCCAAGAAAAACAGCGTTGAGCAGGGTGTACGTCACATTGACACCCCCTTTGATGCCGATGCCCGCCGCGACCAGCGCCCATCGAGCAGGTCACTCGCCGCCGCGTACGCATTCATCGTGTTGTAGCAGAGCAGCATCAAAAAGAAGACCTCTTCGATCGGCAGTTCGGGGCCAATCAGCACCCCAGTCATGAACTCGGTTTGCCCGCGAAAGAAGATGCCCAACGCAATGCCGCCGACATCCCAGATCAAAAAAAACACCACACCGAGCGTCAGTACGATGGCCGCGCGCCGAGCGTCTCTCCAAAAAAACAGTGCAAACCGTCGGTCAAGCAACACCATGCCCGTCAGTGACAGGGCGAGCGCCGCCAGGTAGGCGAAATTAATCAGGCTCATGAGTATTCAGTCGGCGCGAGGTGTCGCCGATCAAGATTCAGACGTGGCCGTCGGCTGTCGCGGTGGCCGTCGTGGTGGCCGTCGCGGAAGCACTCACACCGACGCCTGCACTGGCCGCCGACTGCACGGTTGCACGCAAGGGCTCGGGCAGTGGCCCCGTTGACGTGTCTCCCCGCAGTCGCTTAACCAGCACCTCGGCGCTGATCAGGCACATGGGCAGGCCAATGCCAGGAATGGTCGAGCCGCCGGCGTAGTAGAGGCCCTTCACCTTTTTGGAGATGTTGCCGCTGCGAAAGAAAGCACTCTGCGAGAGAACGTGTGCCGGCCCGAGAGCCGTGCCACGCCAGGCGTTGAGGTCATCGTTGAAGTTTCCGGGGCCGTACGTGCGCCGCACCACAATGCGCTCGGCGAGGTCAGGAATCTTGGCCCAGTCGGCGATTTGCGCCACAATGCGGTCGGCGTACACCTCCAGCGGAGTGTCGCCGTCGCCATCGACATCGCCGCGGCCGAAAGACAGGTCGGCGGGTGCGGGCACCAGCACGAACACGTTTTCGTGCCCTTCCGGCGCCACAGACGGATCGATTCCGCTGGGCTTGCAGATGTAAAGCGACGCGGGGTCGGGCAGCTGGGGTTGCGCACCGAAGATCGACTCAAAGTTTTCGCGCCAGTTAGCCGTGAACAGCAGAGTGTGGTGTTCAAGCTGGGGCAGTTCACCCTTGATACCGAGGTACATCAACAGTGCGCTGGGCCCGGCAAGCTTTTTGTCCCAGTACGACTGCGGGTAGGTCTGCAGTTCTACCGGCAACAACTGCGTCTCGCTGTGGTGCAGGTCTGCGGCCGAGACCACGATGTCGGAATCGATGACTTCGCCGCTTTGAAGCTCGACGCCGCGCACCTGCTTGGTGGCAGGGTCAACGATAATGCGGGCGACCGGTGAACCGGTGCGAATGGTCACGCCCTGCTGCTCGGTCACCGACGCGATGCTCTGAATGAGGGTGGTGAAGCCACCCATCGGGTACAGCACGCCGTCAGTGAGGTCGAGGTGCGACATCAGGTGGTACATGCTGGGCGTCAAGAAAGGAGATGAGCCGAGGAAAACCGCCGGGTAGCCGAGAACCTGGCGCAACCGCAGATCGGTGAACCGTCGCCCGACATAGGTGTCGAGGCTCTGCAAAAGCATCTTCACCAGCTTGCCGGCGCGCTTGAGAACGTCGAGGCGAATCAGCGGACCAAACGAGGCGAAGCTGGTGTACAAGAAACGCCGCTTAGCCATCTCGTAGGTGTCGTAGGCCGAGTCGAGGTAGCGCTCGAGCTTGGCGCCCGCACCGGGCTCGATTGATTCAAACAGTGCGATGTTCTCTGCGCGTGACGCAGCAACGTCGGTGGGAACGTCAAAGCCCTGCGTGATGACCCGGTAACCAGGGTCAAGCTGCACGAGTTTCAACTGCTCGGCAGCGCTGGTGCCACACAGCTTGAAGAAGTGGTCAAACACTTCAGGCATGAGGTACCACGACGGGCCCATGTCGAAGCGAAAGCCGTCTTTCTCCCACGAGCCGGCTCGGCCGCCCAGCTGATCTTGCTTCTCGACCAGCACCACTTCATACCCATCTCGGGCAAGCAAAGCGGCACTCGATAATCCGGCAATGCCTCCGCCGATGACGACTACGCGATTCATGCTGGTGCTCCGATCGAAGAGGTGCCGACGCGGGTGCGCGGGCGGGGGGTGCGGCCAACGAGTGCTCCGAGAGCAATGCGGGCCTTGATGGGGTCGGGTACGCGCACGCGGGCGCGAATGAGGTCGGTGGCCGGGGTGCGCCGCAGCCGCACCGAGAGTTCAGCGAAAAGACCCTGGGCCAGAGCCACAGCCCGTCGACTGCCGCGCGGCAGTTCGCTAATCACAGCGGCTGACACAAGAAGATCAGCATCGATGTCGTCAAGCAGCCGCACCTTGTCCTCCTCTGTGAATGAACCCACGCTGACACCCGGAAAATAGCTGCGGCCGAGAGTTTCAAAATCGGCCGACAGGTCGCGCAAAAAGTTGACCTTTTGAAAGGCCGCACCGAGAGCGCGGGCACCCGTGACCAGACGTTCATTCTGCGCCTCGTCGATGGTCATCACCTGAACGAATGCCCGCAAGCACATCAACCCGACAACCTCGGCTGACCCGTAGACATAGCGGGCGAAGCTGGCATCGTCGTGCTCGGTGTCGGTCAGATCCATCCGCATCGAGTGAAAAAACGGCGCCGTGAGCTCTTCGCCAAAGCCCACCTCGCGAGCTGTGCGAGCAAACGCGTGCACCACCAGGTTTGTGCTGTAACCCGACGCTAACGCGGCATGAGTTTCGGTTTCAAACTCGTTGAGGTAGCGAGCCGCGTGCACGGCGTCGAGACCAGCGTCGGTGACTCCGCCATCGACGATTTCGTCGGCAACCCGCACGAGCGCGTAAATGTTTTCAACGTGCTGTCGCACACCGACGTCGAGTAGGCGCGAGGCCAAACCAAACGAGGTCGAGTATCGGCGAATGACAACGCCCGCCGTCTCATCGGCGACTCGGTCATACAGGCTGAGGCGGTTCATCGCACCCGTTTCAGAACAGTTTCAGCGACCGGATGCAGCTCATCGCGCAGTGACGCAGGAATGTGCGGTTCAGCGAGTCGAGCCAGCGCCCGGTTCGCGTAGCCACGGGCAAGGTCATCAGCGAAGGCACGAGCGCCACACTCGATGAGCAGCATGCGCGCCTCTTGGGCTTCATCGGCAGTCAAGTCGGGCTTGCCGATCAGATCACACAGGCGAGCCCACACCGGAGTCGAACAGGCAAAAGCAATCATGACGGTGCGCTTACCCTCGCGCAGATCACCGATGGTGGTCTTACCGGTGGAACGTTCGTCGCCAAAAACGCCGAGTACGTCATCCACAATTTGATAGGCGATGCCGATCTCACGGCCAAAGTCACCCAGCGTGGCCACCGTCTGCTCGCTCGCCCCCGCGAGAATGGCGCCCGCCTGCAGAGGGCTCTCAAACGAATACACGGCCGTCTTCAGCCGCTCCATCGCCACAATGTCATCGACCAGCGGCATCTCGGGGTCAATCGAAAAGTCGACGTCGATGAGTTCGCCCGCGGCGCTGGCGAACATCGCATCGTCAAGCACGTCGAGCAGACGCTCGCGCGTGGGTGAGGTAACTCCGCTGTGGTCGATGAGACGGTAGGCGTTGAACAATGCCAAGTCACCCGCGATCACTGCCGCAGACAGGCCGCGGTGCTCGGCGATCTCAACGCTGGCGCCCCGATCGACGGCGTGGTCGCGGTACGCACCAGAAATATTGGAAATGCCCCGGCGCACAAAATCGCGGTCAATCACGTCGTCGTGCACGATGAGTGCAGTGTGCAACAGCTCAAACGAGGCGCCCACATAGGCCGCAGCGTTCATGTCGGTGCCGCCCAAACCGCCGTAAGCGGCCATCACCATACGAGGGCGAAAACGCTTGCCGCCCTGAGTATTGCGCTCGAGCAAGCCCCATAGGTGCTCGTAATGCTCACCGAGAGGCGCGGCCCGCTTCTTCGATAGGCTGAAGAAGCGCTCCAACACGGCGTCGACCATGGCCGCTCGCGATTCTGCGATGCCCTCCACGTCGTTCCTCTTCACCTGAGCAGACTACCCGGCCCATGAACCAAACTCCTGAAACCGTTGTCCTTCTCGCCGCCGACGGCGCCATCATCGGCAGTGCGCCGAAGGCAACCGTGCACGACACCGACACCCCCCTGCACCTTGCCTTCTCCTGCCACGTGTTCGACGAGGCGGGTCGCGTGCTGGTCACCCGGCGCGCGCTGAGTAAAAAAACGTGGCCCGGTGTGTGGACGAATTCGCTGTGCGGGCATCCGGCACCGAACGAAGACACGGAGCTGGCCATTGTGCGCCGCGCCGAACAAGAACTCGGCCTCAGCCTCACCGATGTGCGCATTGCGCTGCCCGACTTTCGCTACCGAGCCGTTGACGCCTCCGGAATCGTCGAAAATGAAATCTGCCCCGTATTCACCGCCCGCGCGGTTGGTGAGTTCTCCCCCGCCGCCGACGAAGTCGCCGAATTCGCCTGGCTGGAGCCCGCGCAGTTACGCGCGGCCGTCGCCGCGGCCCCCTTCGCCTTCAGCCCATGGCTGGGGTGGCAGCTCGCCGCCTGGCAGGGCGACTATTCAGCGCCCGCAGCCACCTAAGAGACGTCGGCTTCAGCGCTGGCTGCCTCGTCTACCACCGGCTCGGTAACCACAGGCTCGGTGCGGTGAAAGCTTTGCCATGATCGTGACGCCGTCGGTCCGCGCTGACCCTGGTAGCGGTTCAGGTACGCACCCGTTCCGTAGGGGTTCTCGGCTGGCGAGCTGAGACGAAAGAAACACAACTGGCCGATCTTCATTCCCGGCCACAGCATGATCGGCAAAGTGGCCACGTTGCTGAGCTCAAGCGTGACATGGCCGGTAAACCCCGGATCAATGAATCCCGCCGTTGAATGTGTCAGCAGACCGAGCCGACCCAGCGAACTTTTGCCCTCCAGCCGCGCGGCCACATCATCAGGCAGGCTCACCTGCTCATAGGTTGACCCGAGTACAAACTCGCCCGGATGCAAAATGAACGGCTCACTGGGTTTCGCTTCCACCAGCCGGGTCAGATCAGGCTGTTCGGTCGCCGGATCAATGTACGGGTACTTGTGGTTATCAAACAGGCGAAAAAATGAGTCAAGCCGCACGTCAACACTCGACGGCTGCACCATGCTCACATCAAGCGGGTCAAGGCCAATACGACCCGACGCTAGCTCGGCCCGAATATCACGGTCGCTCAGCAACATGCGCTCAGCATATCGAGCCCATCGAGTTTGCTAGACCCCGAGCTAGCCACACCGCGAGTTCGCTAGACTCGCACCGCAGCCAACCGGATGCACCGGGGATGTAGTTCAATGGCAGAACTTCAGCTTCCCAAGCTGATAGTGCGGGTTCGATTCCCGTCATCCCCTCTTTTTTCGCCGCACCGCAGCTGTCTCATTCAGCAGCACGGTCGCGTGTGCGGCACGGCACACACCCGCGCACCTATTCGGCGGGGGCGATGGTGCGACCGATGACTGGCTCAGCCTCGGCCATGAAGCGCCGCACGTCATCGTCAACGATGATGTCGCTGGGTCGCAGGGGGCGCGCCAAATGCAACCCCTCCAGCGAGCGGATGCGACTGAGCGCCACATAGGTTTGGCCCGGTGCGAAGGCGCGAGAGCCCAGATCGACGACCGCGCGGTCGTAGGTGGAGCCCTGCGACTTATGAATGGTGACCGCCCACGCCAGGCGCAGCGGAAACTGGGTGAACTCAGCCACTACGTCTTTCGAAACACGCTTGCTGGCAGCCGAGTAGGTGTACCGGTATTTCTCCCACGTGGCGGGCACAACTTCGTGACTTTCGCCATCGACCTCCACGAACACGGTGCGGCCAATGCGCTCCACAGTGCCGAGGCTGCCGTTGACCCAGCGCGGGTGCCCGTCGCCGTTGGTGTCATTGCGTAGAAACATGACCTGCGCACCCACTTTGAGCTGCAACTCATCGTCGGCCGGGTAGCCACTTTTGGGCCCGAAGTCTCCGGCGATGTCGGCGCGGGCCGTTTTGGCGGCACCGGCGAGGCGGCCCAGCGCTGCGGCGTTGATGCGGGTCACCGTGGCGTTAGTGGTTGCCAGGGTGAGCATCCCGACGTCGGGAGCCGGGCGGGCACCCGCTTCGTTGAGGGCGCGCCCAATCTCTGGCGTGACCGCACCGTGGCGAACCGCAGTCAGCATTGCCCGAAAGTCAGCGTCCTGTTGGCGGTGAATGGTTTGCAATTCGACGATGCGCAGCTCAGCCTCAGCCCACACGCTGGCGTCGAAAAACCAAATCGAGCGATAGTGGTCGGCGTAATACGCGCGCTCGCCTTCGTCACGACCGGGCACGGGTGCCAACTGGTATGGGTCGCCGAAGAGCACCACTTGCACCCCACCGAAGGGCTCGTGAGGGCGGGCGCGGGCTTGACGCAGGCGGCGGTCAATCGCATCCATCACATCGGCGCTGACCATCGACACCTCGTCGATGACGACAGTGTCGATTGAGGTGAGCAGCCGTTTCAGTTCTGGAGGGTTATCGAAATCGTGATCGGCGATGAGGCCGATTGGTAGCCGAAAAAGCGAGTGAATGGTCTGCCCACCCACGTTAAGCGCCGCCACCCCGGTCGGTGCGCAGACCACGACAGTACGGTCGGTCGAGGCGATGAAAGCCTCCAGCAGCGTCGACTTTCCGGTGCCCGCCCGACCAGTCACGAACACATTTTCGCGTGTCGACTCGATCAGCTCAAGAACCGCCCGCTGTTCTGGGCTGAGAGATGCGCCCCCCGACACCACCATGACACCCTCTCTGCGTGACGCCGCGCCGACCGCATCTCACTGTAGCCGCGGCTCACGCTGAGGATCGCACTCGCGACGACCACTGCTGGGCTCTCGTGCGTAGGCTGAGCGCATGAGACGGGTTGCCTTCGCGTGGGGAGGAGCCGCCGCCGCGATTCTCACCCTGGGCACACTGTCTGCCGCCGCCGTTGTGGCCCAGAACATGTCGGCCGAAGCCCACGTCACGCAGTACCTCGACGCCCTCGCCCGCGACGATCTCAGCTCAGCCGCCCGCCTGGCGGGGTTGCCATCGACTGCTGACCTGCCGCTCGGCGACGAGGGCACACCCAGCATTCATCGCGTCGTCAGCGCCACTGCCGAGCGCGACGGCACCATCACCGTACTCATCGAATACGGCAGCGAGTCGGATGCTGAACGCGTGGCTTTCGCCATGACACCCGCTCCACCCCTGCTCGGAGTCATTTCCACTTGGGCTTTCGCCACGGCCCCCGTCGCAACGCTCACGGTCGGCGCCGACCAGCACGACAGCGTCACCGTCGGCGAGCGCAGCGTCACCACAGTTGGTGCCGGCGAAACGGTCGCCGTTGCCGTTTTTGTTCCGTCACGAATCACTGTGCGACTGACTGAGCCTCTACTGCGCGCAGAAGCCATCACGCTGCGGGTAACCAATGCGACTGTGGACCCGGTCGTCTTGATGGCGCAACCCAGCCTGCAGCTTGAGCGCTCCGTACGCCAGCAACTCGATCGTCTGCTCACTGAGTGCGCTACCCAGAGGGTTTTGCGGCCGACAGCGTGCCCCTTCGGTGCCGAGATTAGTGACCGGGTCATCGGCGAACCCCAGTGGCAAATCTCACAGCAACCGGGGGTGACTCTTGCGCCGGGTGAGACGCCCGGCCGTTGGCAGTTCAGCGGTGACGGAGTCGCCCGAGTGTCGCTCAGCGTTCAGCAACTCTTCGACGGCAGCACTGACGACCGTGTTGAGCTCGTTCCGTTCACGGTGCGCGGCGAAATTGTTCTCGGCGCCGACGGCGGGGTGCTGACGGTCTACACGCCCGACGGCTGAGCCGGGGCGGGCTGAACGGGAGCGGGCTGAACGGGAGCGGGGCGGGCGGTAGCGGCGGCGGGGGAGTCAGCACTGGTGCGGGCGTCAGCACTGGCGCGCTCGGCCAGCATGGTGTTCCACTCGTGCAGGTCGGCTTCGCCGTCACGGTCAGCTTTGCGGTCGCGGCGCTTCGATTCTCGGCCGTCGGCGCGACTCCACGACCAGACCACGAGCATCGCCAGAGTGACCGTCGGAATCTCGCCGACGCTCCACGCAATGGCCCCTCCGATCTGCTGATCAAGAAGTGGGTCAGCGCCCCAGGTGCGCCCCATCGCTCCAAACCATTCGGGTAGCAACAGGTTGGTACCGGTCACCAGTGACAGGCCGAAGAAGGCGTGAAATGCCATCGTTGCCAACAAAATCATCAGGCGAACCGGGTACACCGGGCGATACGGGGCTGGGTCAATCCCGATGAGTGCGTTGACGAACAGAAACCCGCTGAGCAAGAAATGCACAACCATCCACTGGTGACCCAGATGATTAGTGACCGCCCACGAGAACACGGGCGAGTAGTAGAAAACGAGCAGCGAAACGGCGAACACCACTGAGGCGATGAGCGGATGCCCGGCTAGGCCCGCGAACTTCGAATGCACGATGGCGAGAATCCACTCTCGGGGCCCGCGCGAACCATCGCGGCGTGCCTTAATGGCTCGGGCCGCTAATGTCACCGGCGCCCCCAGCACCAGCAGCACCGGAATACCCATGCTGAGCACCATGTGGCCCAGCATGTGGATACTGAACAGGTACTTTTCGTAGACCGCAAGCCCGCTGCTGGTCACCAAGAAGATCGCGACCATGCCCAGAGTCCAGACGATGGCGCGGTGTACTGGCCAGGCATCGCCGCGTCGGCGCAGCCGCACGACGCCGGCGAGGTAGAAGAAAATGCCAAAGGCAGCAATGAGCGCCCACAGCAGGTTGAGATCCCATTCGGTGGCGAGCCGCCACGCCTCGAAGGCGGGGGGTAGAGGTGATCCGGTAAGAATTTCGGCGGGAGTGGGGTTCACCTGTTGCGAGATGGGAATCTCCGGAACCGGCGTGGGTGTGCGCGAGAGCGCCGCAGCTAGGCCTGAGGCGATGCCCATGAGGGCCAATTCCGCACTGACGATGACCCAAAAAGTCGCGCGCGGGCGCTGTTCGCGCTCCAGTCGACCGATCAGTCGGCGGCGGTAGAGAGCACCGAAAGCCCCCAGCCCAGTGAGTGCCACCACTTTGGCTGCCACGATCATGCCGTAGGGGGTTGCGAGGGCCTCCAAGCCGCCCATGCGCAGTTGGGCACTGACCAGGCCTGTGCTGGCAACCACGATGAAAGCGACGAGGGCCAGGGTCGAATAACGCGCCAGCACTATCGGCAGGCGCTCGGCGAGAGCGCCCCGGGTGAGCACGATCGTTAGCAGACCGCCGACCCAGATGGCGGCGAAAACACTGTGCAGAAAGACTGAGGTGACAGCAGCATCATGATCAGCGGTGCCCCCGGTGTGGCCGGTTTGTGCGACTGGCCACAGTGTCGCCACGGCGATCACGGCGACTCCGACCAAAAGAGCGGGGTTGCGCACGGCGAAGCAGAGTACGGTCACGGTCGCCGCCATCAGAGTGGTGGCAAGCCACGCCTGGCCGAGCTGCGTCGTACTGAGGTACGCCGCAATGAGCCGCCCGAATCGGTCATCAACAGCGATCGGCTCAAGATACGCGGTCAAGAAGGTGAGAAACCCGGCCGCGGCTGAGGCCAGAGTCCAGACGGCGGCAGACGCGGCCGCAACATCCAAAGCGCGACTGTGTTCGGGTCGCCCTGGAGACAGCACGAGCAGGGCAAGCAGCAAGCCCCCGATCGCTCCGGATGCTCCGAGCGTGACCCCCAGCTCAGCAGCCGGTAGCCCGTACCGCACGAAGGCCCCCGGATCAATCAGGAGGGGCGCCTCAGCACCACCGCCGACAAACAGCCCGACCACCAGGGCAACGGCGGCGGTGACGGTGAGCGACACCACGCCGATAAGACCCCACGGCGGCGGGGCCGTTTGGGTGGCACGGTCGATCACAGTCACCCGCTCAGGGTACGCGCCCGCGCTGGACGCTCGCCCCTACCTCCCGCACGCGAAGCGGGCGGCACCCCGAGAAGGGGTACCGCCCGCAAGCGTCAATTCTGGTGGGGCGTCAGCCTACTTGGCTGCTGCCTTCAGTTTGCTGCCGGCGCTAACCTTCACGCTGTACGCGGCGGCGATCTGAATCGCTTCGCCGGTCTGGGGGTTGCGGCCCGTGCGAGCATCGCGGTGGGTGCGGTCGAAGGCGATCCAACCCGGGATCGAAACCTTCGTGCCGTTTTTCACGGCACCAGAGACGACCGAGAAAAGGCCGTCGATGGCGCGGTTGACATCGGCCTGGCTCAGACCCGATTCAGCGGCAACGGCCGCAACAAGCTCAGAACGGTTCATGGTGTCCTCCTCGGACGTCGACAATGGTGGAGATGGTTCACGATCACGGTATGAGCGCGAACCGACTAGAACGTACCAGTGTTGGCGCGCTTTTTCGAGCAGGAAAGCCCGGTGCGTCGCAACTCACCGCGACGTGCGAAAAAGGGGCGCCCGTAACGGACGCCCCTTTTCAGTGGTGATGTAAAGAACGCTGAAGCGCTACCAGCTCGACTTAGTGATGCCGGGCAGTTCGCCGCGGTGTGCCATGTCGCGAAAACGCACGCGAGAGATGCCGAACTTGGTCAGCATTCCGCGGGGGCGACCGTCGACGGCGTCGCGCGAACGTACACGCACGGGCGAGGCGTTGCGAGGCAGCTTCTGCAGGCCCTTGCGGGCGGCCTCCCGCGACTCATCAGTGCCGTTAACGTCGACGAGGGCCTTCTTCAACTCGGCACGCTTGGAGGCGTACCGCTCAACGATTACTTTGCGCTGCTCATTGCGCGCGATCTTGCTTTTTTTCGCCATGTCTTTAGCGCTCCTCTCGAAATTCGACGTGCTTGCGAATGACCGGGTCGTACTTCATCAGTACGAGGCGGTCGGGGTCGTTGCGGCGGTTCTTACGGGTCACGTACGTGTACCCGGTACCGGCGGTCGACTTGAGTTTGATGATCGGACGAACGTCTTGCTGCTTAGCCATTAGATCTTCACCCCACGAGCGAGTAGGTCTTTGACGACTGACTCAATGCCCCGTGCGTCAATCGTTTTGATGCCTTTCACTGACAGGGTCAGCGTGACACTGCGACGAAGTGACGGCACAAAGTACGTCTTCTTCTGAATGTTCGGGTCGAACCGTCGCTTCGTGCGTCGGTGCGAGTGCGAAATGTTGTGCCCAAAGCCGGGAACGGCTCCGGTCACCTGGCAAACGGCTGCCATGACTCCTCCAATATGTGGTTACCGTACGGCGAGCGCCGTACCCAAGGTCACTTGTCGGCACGCAGACACTCGCGTTCCTCAGGTTCGAGGGCGAGAGCGCGTACAAATGAGCGGATGACCGCCCAACACAATCCCTTAGCCTACGACGCGTCGACCGAATTCTGCAATCGCGAACACGGGCTGCACAGCCCGAACACATCGACCAGGTGTTCAGCGCGGGTAAAACCGTGTTCGGCGGCTACCTGCCGGGCCCATTCTTCGACAGGGTCGGCCGTAATTTCTACCGTTGCGCCACACGATCGGCAGATCAGATGATGGTGGTGGCCCGTGGAGCACGCGCGGTACAGCGCTTCGCTTTCTTGCTGCAGCGAATCGGCCTCGCCCTCGGCGGCCAGGTCGGTGAGGGCCCGATACACCGTTGCAAGGCCAATGGGCGAGCCGCTGTCGCGTAGCGAGGCGTGCAAAGTTTGCGCGCTGACGAACTGCTCGCTCTTGGCCAGAGCAGCGCGCACCGCTTCACGTTGCCAAGTATTGCGTTTCATCTCGCCTCCAGCGTACGGCGATAAGTCGTCGAGCGATGACAGCAAGCGCAACCAGTCCGGCGACGACGAGGGTGATCGCACCCCCCGCGCTTACGGCGAACTCTCGAGAGAGAATGACCCCGAGCACTGCGGCACAAGCGCCGATGGCCGGCGCCAGAATAAACACTCCCGTCGTTGAAGAAACAAGCAAGCGAGCGGCCGCGGCCGGACCAACGACCAGTGCGATGGCGAGAATGGCGCCGATTGCCGGCATGATCGCGACAACGGTAGCGGCAATAAGCGCGACGGTGATGGCTTCTGCCACCCACGCCCGGTATCCGGCAGCGCGGTAACCGAGCTCGTCAACGGTGGCGAAAATGATGTGTCGAGCTCGCACTGCAAGCACAACAATGGCAACCACGAGCACCGCCGCAGTCAAACCGATGTCTGCCCAGTCGACGGTGAGAATCGAGCCCACGAGAAAGCTCTCAACTGAAATCGGTAGTGAGGGGTTCGCCGCCTGCAAGATGGCCCCAAGCGCGAAGCCAAAGGTCAGCACCACTCCCGCGGCGATCTGTGCACCTTGGCCGCGCAAGCGAGCGATCGCCGTCATGAGCGCTACGAGCAGTACTGAGAACAGCGCTGACCCGAGAACAACGCTGAAGCCAAGCACGGCTGCCACCATTGCGCCGGGAAATGTCGCGTGGGTGAGCGCAGTGGTGAAGAAAGCCCGCTTACGCAGCACCACGAGAGTGCCGACCAGGCCAGCAAGCGCCCCGGCGAGAACAGCCTCAATCAACGCTCGTTCAAAGAACCCGATATTCGCCACCAGTGACTCGATGAGGGTGGTCACGCTCGAACCTCCGCGCCGTGGCGTCGATGCCTCGTGAGTGAAAACAGCTGACGCGCGGCAATCGCCACCAGGTAGAAGACCACCAACATTGCAATCACCGAGGCTCCGCCGGGCAACGGTATTGACCAGTCGACCGAGGCTCGGTACGCGAACCACAGGCCCGCCCAGCTCGCGAGCACCCCTGTGGCAATCGCGATGGGCACGAGCAGCACGAGCCGATCGGTCACGAGTCGGGCAAGGGCTCCCGGAACAATGAGCAGGCCCAGTGCGAGCAAATTGCCGACGGCAGCGGTAGCCACCACGACCAGCATGGCGACACTGACGACGAGAACGAGGTCGCTTACGAGCACCCGGTGCCCCGCCGCGAGGGCCGCCCGCTCGTCGTGAGCCCGAAATACCTGGGTGCGGGCGACCGCAAGCATCGCGATGAGGGCGACAAGTGCGACGGCAGCTGTGATGACAAGGTCAGATTCGGTCACCGTGAGCAAACGGCCGAAGAGCAACTCTTCAAGTTGCCCTACGTAGTTTGCCTGCCGAGACAGCACGATGACACCCGAGGCAAACATCACGGTGAGCACGAGAGCAATGGCCGAGTCATTACTGAGCGCGCGCCGGCCAAGAAGTGTCAGCGCCACAGCTCCGAGCGCCGCGGCAATCATGCCCCCGACGAGCAGACCGTCACGGCCCGCAATGGCGAAGCCGACAACAATGCCGGGAAAGACTGCGTGTACGAGGCCGTCGCCCACGAACTGCAGCGACCGCAGGGTCACGAGCACGCTTGCCACTCCGACCGCGATCGCGAGCATTGCCATCATCAGCATCGGTCTCGCAATGAAGGGCAAAGAGAACGGCCCAAAGAGCCAGTCGAGAACGCTCACAGATGCTCGCCCGCCGTCAAGCGTGGCCGTCGTGCGGGGGCACGACGACAGTGTGCTCGTCAAGCTCGACCTGGTGGCCAGCAAACGCGCGCTCAAGGTTGCGAAGCGTGAGAACTTCGGTCGTGGGGCCAACCGCAACCTGCTCGCCGTTGATCAGCAGCACGCTGTCACACACGGCCCGAGCAAGTTCCAGGTCGTGCGTCGACATCACGAAAGCGACACCCGAGGCCTTGAGTTCGCGCACCGTATCGAGCAGCGCGTCGCGGTTGGTTTGATCAAGGCCATTGAAGGGCTCATCGAGCACCATGAGCCGCGGGTTGGCCACGAGCGCACGCGCGAGCAGGCCGCGCTGCTGCTGACCGCCAGAGAGCATCCCGAATCGGCGCCTTCTTAGAGAGGTGAGCCCCACGCGCTCCAACGCGTTGCCAACGGCGGCTCGGTCGTCACGACCGGGCCAACGCCACCCGAGCCGACGGTAGCGCCCCATGCCCACGACCTGTTCGAGCGACACCGGAAACTGTGGGTCAAGACTGAGCGATTGCGGCACGAAGCCGATCGAGCCACGAGCCGCCGCAGGGGTGCCGCCCAGCACCGCGAGGTGCCCCGAGTGCAGGGTGGTGAGGCCGAGAAGACCAAGGATAACCGTCGACTTACCCGCACCATTTGGGCCAATGAGCGCGAGTGCCTCGCCGGGCCGCACGGTGGCGGTCACCCCGGTTGCGACTGGGTCGTTCGAGCCGTATCGAAATGATGCGTTCTCGGCGGCGACTGCGACGACGCCCGGCTCGGTTATCGAGCCGGGCGTCGCCGCCGCGCTAGTGCGAGTCATGACTCTATTGTGTCAACTCAGCTGGCACCGCGGTAGGCGTCGCGCCCCACGCCTGCACAAGCACCGAAACGTTGTGGATCATGCTGCCAATATAACTCTCACCGGCGCTTCCGACAGGGCCAAGCGAATCGCCATAGAGGCCCTCGTCGCCGCTCAGTACGGCGACATTAGCCTCGGTCGCAATCGTTTGGGCAGCAGCAGGCGAAAGGGAGGTTTCAGAGAACACTGCCGGAGCACCGCTGCCCCGAATCGCCGCGACGAGCGTGTCGATGTCAGCTGCGCTGATCTCAGCGTTGTCGTCGAAGCTGGGAATAATCGCGCCAACGAACGTCACGCCGTATGCCGCAATGAAGTAGCCGAAGGCCTCGTGGTTGGTAACCAGCAGGCGGTTGGCGGGGTCAACCTGATTCATGTTCTCCATGATCCACACGTCGAGCGCCTCCAACTGAGCGGTGTAAGCCGCCGCGTTGGCAGCAAAAGCATCAGCGTTCGTCGCGTCAACGTCGGAAAGGCCATCCGCAATCGCATTGACCATGCCGATCGCGTTTGCAGCGCTTGTCCAAATGTGGGGGTCGTCACCCGAGTGTGCGAGATGGTCGTCGCCCTCAGCGTGCGCTTCCTCGCCGTGCGGCTCCTCGCTATGCGCTTCCTCGCTATGCGCTTCCTCGCTATGCGCCTCCTCGCTATGCGCTTCCTCGCTATGCGGCTCCTCGCTATGCGGCTCCTCGCTATGCGCTTCCTCGCCTTCGTGCGCGTGCTCCTCACCCTCCGCAAACTCCATCAACGCAACACCTGAACTCGCATCGATGGTGGTGCCGGCAAAGCCGGAAGCCTCAACGGCACTGTCGAGCCACTCTTCGAGGCCAGCACCATTAATGATGAGCACGTCAGCAGCGGCCAGCGCGGCCAGATCGGCTGCCGTCGGATCAAAGCTGTGCGAACTCTCGTTGGGCTGAATGAGCGAAGTGACCTGCGCTGCGTCGCCGGCTACTTGCCCAGTGAAATCAGCGACCTGGGTTGTCGTGGCGACAACAGAGAGGCTCGCTGTCTCCGGGGCCGCGGGCGTGGGCTCAGGCGACGCGCAGCCGGCGAGGCCGAGCGCTAAGACGGATCCGGCAAGCAGTGCCGGTAGTGCGGTGAGACGGTACGTCATGGGAGTGCTTTCTATGTCGAAGCGAGAGAATTCCGAACCAGCGATGCCGGCCGGATGGTGTCTTGGCGGCCGATCGCTCTCTGCGGCGTCTATCGCCGACTGTCGAGGCCATGACAAGAGTAAGAGACAATGAGAATGATTGTCAAAACGATTCTCATTAGTGGACCCGGGGTTTGCGGGCTTTAGCCCTTTGAGAGCGGAGTGCGCCGAGAGCCGCGCCATGAAAACGGGCCCGTCCGGCGCCGCACGGCGAAAAGCACGACCGCCACGAGAGCCGCGACAGCCCCAAGTAGTAGGCCAATCAGCAACGGTGTGGCTGCTGCCAGAGAAGAGGCGCTCGACGCGGCCTCGGCATCAGGGCGGGCTTCGCCGGAAACGCCGGACGAAGAGTTCGAAGGGGTGAGGGAAGACCGGGCTGATTTTGAGGCATCGGCGCCTCCCGAGCCCCCCGAGAGCACATCGGCAGAATCCGCCGGCGGGGAGACGGGCGGGGCCGGAGCGGGCGGGGCCGGAGCGGGCGCAGCGGGGGCGAGTGGGGCAGGGGCAGAAACCGGCGGAGCTGAAGCGGGCGCCGCGGGAGCAGGGGCAGGAACCGGCGCGGGTGCTGCGGGCGCCGGTGGCGGCACGGCCGCGCCATAACGGGCGAACACTTGCACTCCCCAGGTGGTGCCTCCCGCGGCCACAAAAGCAATGCCAACCGCGGTGTAATTGCCCAGAATGTTGGCGCGGTGCCCGCTTGAGGCCATCCAGCCGTCATGCATTGAGTTGGCAGTGGGGTGGCCCTGCGCAACGTTTTCAGCCGCGGCGCTCCAACCGCCCGGAATCTGTGACGAATAGCTGGGGTTGTGGCTGAGCGTGCCATTGGCCGCCAGTTGATTAGCCCAGTTCACGGCGACAGCATCCATCGCCCCATTACGACTCAGCGCGCCGAGACCATTCGCGGCCCTCGCCTGATTCACGAGCGAGTGCAACGTGTCAGCCTCTGCTGCGGATGCCGGGCTCACGACCCCCACGACAGAGAGCGTCGCGGCCAGAGCGACAACCGTCACGGCTGCCCATGCTCGGCGGCCACGCCCGCGGGCTACCCCCCGAATGGGTGTCAAAAGTGCCATAAGCACAGGTTACGTCACCCGGTGCCGTGCCGCGTGCACGGTGCGGGGCAGTGCGGCGCGCTAGTCGAGCAGCAGCGCCGGCTCTTCAATCACACTTGCCACGTCGGCGAGAAAACGGCTCGCGACGTCGCCATCGACCACGCGGTGGTCGAAACTTGCCCCGAGAGTTGTGACGAAGCGGGGGCGCACCTCACCGTCGACCACCCACGGCTTCTGTTTAATCGTGCCCAGAGCCACGATGGCCACCTCGCCGGGGTTCAAAATCGGCGTGCCAGTATCCATGCCAAACACGCCGATGTTCGTGATCGTGATGGTGCCCTCAGCCATGTCGGCGGGCTGCAGCTTGCCGTCGCGCGCCGTAAGAGTAATGGCTTCAATCGATTGGGCGAGCTCACGCAGGCCCAAATCTTGCGCGTTCTTGATATTGGGTACGACAAGCCCACGGGGGGTTGCCGCGGCGATACCGAAGTTGACGAAGTGGTGCACGATGATTTCGTCGTCAGTCCACGTGGAGTTCACCGTGGGGTTGCGGCGCACCGCCCAAATCATCGCCTTAGCCATAATCAGCAGGGGCGACACTTTGATGCCGGCAAAGTCGGGGCTTGCTTTGAGCCGCTTGACGAACTCCATGGTGCGGCTCGCATCGACGTCGACAAAGACGCTGACGTGCGGGGCGGTGAACGCACTCTTCACCATGGCCGTAGCGATTGCCTTGCGCACGCCCTTCACGGGAATACGATCTTCACGCGCGGGAGGCCACTCGGGGGTTTGAATGTTCCGAAACACGCTGGCCTGCTCTGCGTGCCGGATGACGTCGTCGCGAGTGACTTCGCCCGCCAGCCCCGTCGGAGTGACACCCGACAGGTCAACATCAAGATCTTTCGCCAGCTTGCGAATGGGCGGCTTCGCTATGACCGGGCTCGAATCAGCAACAGAAACCGCCTCGACACGGGGGGTGGCCGCCAAAGGTGCGCTCGCGCTCACGGTCATCAGGGCGGCGGGCGTCACGGTCGCGGAGCGCGGGCGGCGTGACGCCACATGGCTCTTCGCGCCGTAACCGACAAGAACTGCGCCAGACTTCTCGCCCTCGGCAGCCCTGTCGATGCTGGCTTCCGTGTCGGCGACACCTTGATCGGCACTTTGTACTGCGGCGTGTGTGGCAGCAGTGGCGGCGTGTCCGGCAACTGTTCCTGGATCGGCAACGGGGGAGGCGGGCGCATCGGCACTGCGCACGGCAATGAGGGGCGTACCTACCTCGACCGTTTGGCCCTCATCGACGAGCAACGATTCGACCGTGCCGGCGAACGGCGACGGCAACTCGACCAGCGACTTGGCGGTCTCGATTTCAACAATCACCTGGTTGATGGTGATGATGTCGCCCGGCTTGACCCGCCACGACACGATCTCTGCCTCGGTCAGGCCCTCACCCACATCGGGCAGCGGAAACTCTGAGATGCTCACGATTGCTCCAATGCGATCAGTAGGCCAGCGCGCGGTCAACAGCGTGCAAGATGCGGTCAACGTCGGGCAAGTAGATGCCCTCAAGTTTGGCGGGCGGGAAGGGAGCGTCGTAGCCGCTCACCCGCAATACCGGCGCTTCTAGCGAGTAAAAAGCTTTCTCGGCGACCGTTGCGGCGATCTCTGAACCGATGCTGACGGAGCCGGGAGCCTCTTGCGCGACGACGAGCCGCCCGGTGCGTCGCACCGACTCCAGCAGGGGCTCGTAGTCGATGGGTGAGAGCGAGCGCAGGTCGACGACTTCAACACTGGTGCCCTCTTGTGCCGCCAGCTCAGCAGCATCCAGCAGCATGCTCACCATCGCTCCGTGGCCGACAACGGTGACGTCGGTTCCGGCGCGCACAATGCGCGATGCGTGCAGTTCAGCGGCGGGGGCGTCAAAGCTGACCTCGCCCTTCGGCCAGTAGCGGCTCTTGGGTTCGAAAAACATCACCGGGTCAGTGCTCGAAATTGCCTGCTGAATCATCCAGTAGGCATCATTCGGAGTCGCCGGGCTCACCAAGCGCAAGCCCGGAGTGTGCGCGAAATACGCTTCAGGACTCTCTTGGTGGTGCTCGACCGCGCCAATATGGCCGCCGTAGGGCACGCGAATGACGATGGGAAGCTGCAGCGAACCCTCGTGTCGTGCGGTGAGCTTGGCCAACTGAGTGGTGATCTGGTCGAAGCCCGGAAAGATGAAGCCGTCGAACTGAATCTCGACGACCGGCCGATAGCCGCGCATGGCCAGCCCGATAGCGGTGCCAATGATGCCCGACTCGGCCAGCGGAGTGTCGATCACGCGGTGTGTGCCGAACTGCTTTTGCAAGCCCTCCGTCACCCGAAATACTCCGCCGAGTGGGCCAATGTCTTCGCCCATCAGAATGACCTTGTCGTCATTTTGTAGAGCAGCGGCCAAACCCAGGGTGAGCGCTTTCGCCATCGGGAGGATCTCGGTCTTAGTTTCAGTGCTGACGTCGCTCATCATGCGCCCCCCTCGAACGAGGCTTCGAAGTCGAGCAGCTGCTGACGTTGGGCATCAATGACCGGATGCTGCTGGCTGTACACGTGGGCAAACATCGACTCGGGCGGCGGCGGCTCAAGCGCAAGGGTGCGGGCGCGCGCGTCGGCCGCGAACTGCTCGGCCTCGTCGGCCACCTGGGCAAAGAAGGCATCTCCCTCACCCAGCGAGCGCAGATAGACCTCAAATCGAGAGATGGGGTCACGGGCCAGCCAGTACTGAAACTCTTCTTCGTCACGGTACTTCGACGGGTCATCGCTCGTCGTGTGAGCGCCAATGCGATAGGTGAGTGCTTCGATGAACTGGGGGCCACCGCCACTGCGGGCAGCATCGAGGCTCGCCGCCGTCGCCGCGTAGCTCATGAGCACGTCGTTGCCGTCAATCTGCACACTGGGAATACCGAACCCGCGAGGGCGGTGAAACAGTGGCGTGCGCGATTGAACCCGCACCGGAACCGAAATAGCCCAGTGATTGTTCTGCAAGAAAAAAACCTGCGGAGTTTGATAACTCTGCGCAAAAACCAGCGCCTCGTTGACGTCGCCCTGACTCGTGGCACCGTCGCCGAAGTAGACCATGACCGCGATGTCACGCTCGAGGTCTCCCGTACCGACCAGCCCATCGAATTTGACGCCCATCGCATAACCGGTGGCGTGCAGGGTTTGAGCGCCCACCACGAGCGTATAAAGGTGAAAGTTGCCGGTATCTTCAGGAACCCAGCCACCGTGCGTGAGGCCGCGCAACATTTTGATGATCTGCACGACATCGAGCCCACGAATATGCCCGACCGCGTGCTCGCGATAGGCCGGAAAGATGTGATCTTGCGGCCGAGCGGCGAATCCGGAGCCCACCTGGGCGGCCTCTTGGCCAATGCTGGGAACCCACAGCGCGAGCTGGCCCTGTCGTTGCAAATTACCGGCCTCAACATCGAAGCGGCGGATGACCGTCATGGTGCGATGAAACTCGCGAAGTTGCTCATCAGTGAGCGCTTCCACGTAGGGCAGGTACTGCTCAGTTGCCTCGCCGTGCACCCGCGTGCCATCGGGCGCCAGCAGCTGCAGGGTCTCTGGCGTGTATGACATGGATTCCACTCTAGGCCCGGCGATGCGGGCCCCGGTCAGAGGGTTCGAACAACCTCGTTGGCGATGCGCACCAGAGAAGCCACAGACTCAGCCTCGCCAATCGACACCCGGATGCCCTCTGAAGCAAAGACCCGTGCGACGATTCCGGCCGCAGCAAACGCCTCACTCGCGGCGGCTGTCGCCGGCCCCGTGGGCAGCCACACAAAGTTGCCCTGCGACACCGGCACAGCCCAGCCCTGCTCACGCAGCGCGGCCTGAACTTTGTCGCGCCTCACGGCCAGCTCGCGCACCCGCGCGATCAACTCGGGCTCAACCTGCATGGCGGCAAGCACGGCACGCTGTGCCGCCTCAGTGACACCGAGCGGAATCGCCGTGCTGCGCGCCGCATCCAGCACAGAGACGGGGCCGATCGCGTATCCGACGCGGAGCCCAGCTAGCCCGTACGCCTTTGAGAAGGTGCGCAAAATTACCAGGTTGGGGTAGCGGCGCACCAGGGCAGCGCCGTCAACCGCAAACGGGTCGTCGACGAACTCGGCATACGCTTCGTCGAGAATGACCAGCAGGTCGGTGGGCACTGCAGCCATAAAGGCGGCGAACTCGTCTGCGGTTACCACTGTTCCGGTGGGATTGTTCGGAGTGCAGACCATGATGACTCGCGTGCGATCGGTCACTGCCGCCGCCATTGCAGAGAAGTCGTGCCGAGACTGCGCGGTCAACGGCACCGGTACCGCTGTCGCCCCCGCCACCGTGATCAGGCCCGGATACGCCTCGAAGCTACGCCAGGGGAACACAACCTCGTCGCCAACAGTGGCAGCAGCGCTGATCAGCTGGGCCAGCAGCGCAACCGAGCCGGCTCCGACAATAATCTCGTCGGGCGTAACAGAGTGCCGCTCACCCAGGCGCTGCCGAACAACGAGAGCAGTGGCGTCGGGATACCGATTGATGTCGAGATCACGAATGGCAGCCAGTACAGCCGGATGCGGCGGAAAAGGGTTCTCGTTGCTCGAGAGCTTGAAAGAATCTGCAGTGGCAGGGCTGCCCTGCTTATAGGCGGGCAGCGCCACGATTTCGGGGCGCAGACGCACTGGCGCAGTCACAGGAGCGGCACTAACGGTCACTCGCTGAGCCTACGGTGCCGACGCCGCGCCGCCCTGATGGCGGGCTGGGTTGATTGCAAACCGGGTTGATTGCAAACACTGCGACGACCTGGGCATAGTTGAGGCATGGCCCGCTTTCTGTTTCGCCTCATCATCAACACCACTGCGCTGTGGCTGACAACCCTCATCGTCGACGGGGTCAAGGTCGTCTCTTATGGCCCCACCGGCGACACTGTGGCGCTGGTGTTGACATACCTGCTGGTCGGCGGAATTTTCGGCATCGTGAACTCGGTTATCGGCAACGCCATTCGCATTGTTGCCTTTCCGCTGTACATCGTCACGCTGGGCCTAATCGCTCTCGTCGTCAACGGATTGCTGCTGCTGTTGGTCGCCAACATCTCGAGCCTTCTCGGGTTCGGGCTTACCGTCGATGGAATCTGGTGGGGCGTTTTGGGCGCTCTAGTGTTGGGCCTGCTGGCATGGCTGATCGGCGTACTGCTGCGCCCCTTCCTCAGGCGCAAGCGCAACTGAGGGTTGTCACGTCGTCGCGTGTGCAGCGTCAGCTGCTGCCTGGCAGGCGGGTGGCGAGGTAATCGCTGCGCACGCCCGTTG
>Ga0306898_1000252_pt1 | contig 22087 bp, 23 predicted proteins | sample AntRauMFilla1564_FD_190424 | JGI IMG/M metagenome (GOLD analysis project Ga0306898, IMG submission 190424) | Saline lake microbial communities from Rauer Islands, Antarctica - Metagenome Filla 1 #564 (v2) (version 2) | ecosystem: Environmental > Aquatic > Non-marine Saline and Alkaline > Saline ...
AGCGGATATCCAGTAAAGAAATAAATGGGGTAATGTGGCAAGACGCCGGTGATGTGAAATACCAAGAAATCTGGAGGAAGAGGATAGATGGCGGATATGCCCCGGTCATTCTTCACCGAAGAGTTATTACCGAATTAGAATTAGACACCTTACAAGAAGACGTGATCGCTACAGCCCTTGAGGTCAGTGATCACTACAAAAAATACTTAGAAAATCAATTAGACCAAATTAATTAAATGCTTATGAAAAAAATGCAAGATACATATCAAGGAGAAATCATTTTACGAATCTTCGATGGAGATAAAAAGAAGATGGCTGAATTCCATGAAGACTACAAAGAAGCTTGTCACTCAATAGGGAGGAATGGTGTTCCTATCGGTGATAAAGAGATGAAGATGCTAGAGATGTATAAGTCAGGAAAGACTACAAAACAAATCGCCGACGTCAGTAACCTGTCAGAATCTCAAGTTAGAACTCGACTGTTCTACGCAGCTGTTAGAAAATAAACTAAATCGTTATGAGTAAGGAAGTAAAAAAGTTTCGAACTGTAAGGTTTGAAGTAATAGAAGATCTCGACCGACTTCTAGAGAAGGATAGATTATCCGCTCCGGTTGGAGCTCGGCTGAATAAGTCAGCTCACATCCGTAAAATTCTCTGGGAATATGTCACAAAAGGAAAAAAGTCCTAAAAAAAATACAAAAGTACTCAAGTTTGAGAATTGTAGACACGTATGTTCCCAGCCAACAGTTTCACCTGAATACTGTTTTTGTGGAATATGTAAGATGCCTGTAAAGAGGATTGAGGCTTTCGAAAGGAAAGTTAATCGACCTCCTTCAAGTACTTACTAACAGTTTCTTTCCTCTGACGATTCGCCATCTTTTCGATTTCCTTATCCTGCTCCTCACGGGGCAGGTTTTGGAATTTCTGGCTGTTACGCAACTCTTCGATATCTGCAAAAAGCATCTCGTTCAACTCACCGACAGCAGTGTTGTACAGCTTAGGATCAGCTTCCCTCAACTCTTTCCAGTCAGCAGATAGAGGAGTAATTCGCATCTCCTTACTAGGAACCCCGATAAGCTCACCAAGTATCACGAGGTAAGCATCTGCTGAATTAGGGTCTTTCATTAGAGTCTCTGCTGAAATAGAAATTGTAAGCGGAATCATAATGTTTTTTGCAGCTGTAGTCCAACTAAAATCATCTTCACCGAAGTTCTTACCATTGATAAATTCTTTGATAAGAGAAGCGGTTGGAGATGTTTTATTTAGTAGCCAGTTGGTTGCAATAGAGATTGTGTCCTGTGACCAAATGCTGTCCTTGTAAATTCCTAGTCGAACATCGTAAGACTGACCGTTCCTAGAAGTCCACATATTCCCAATAAGAGCAATCACTGAACCGTGAGCTCCCGTCATGTCCCATGCGTAATCTCCGTAACGAATATATCCAAAGTTTCTACTGGCTGGATTAGTATCAACAATAGCTTCATCCCAGAACATCTCTCCAACCATATTAATAGTGAAGATTAATCCTGCCACCTCGACAAAAGCTTGTGCTGCTTTTTGGCCAGCTAACCTCGCAATAGGATCGTTAGCATTAAGAGCCCATTTAAAAGGAGCTGCTAGTGTGTAGAATTGAGAACCGACGAATCGAGGAGAGAAGAAGGTCACGTTGAGCACGTCTGTGGTTGTTGTGTTTTCAAAAGCTTTAATTCCAAAAGGAAGACCACGTCCAGTCATTGATCCTACCAGTAGACCTAAAGCATCGGCGTTCTCTTTGTTATACATAAACTCTTCACCCATTTCTTTTTCCAGCTTAGTAATGAAAGTATCAGCTAGATCAGCTCGCATACGAAGAGCTAGTGAGTTGTAGCCCACCTCAGACGCCTTAAACAACCTTCCAAGCACCGGAACTCGCTCGGCGATACTAGAAGGAAACTGCTCTTCTTTAAAGATGTTGAGGCCGTACCCGTTAGCAGCTCTGTCATATTTACCATTAAGAGCATTGGCTCGGGTATTGATCTCTAGTCGAGCGAAGTCATAAGTATTGTTTTCAAACGGTGCAAAGAATTTGTTCCACAACTTCCCATCTACTTTCGCTTCTCGCTTAGCTGACATGAGAGTCTGAAAAGCATCTCGGGCAGATAGTCCAGCATTTTTAAAAAGCATTTTAGGATTAGTGAACGCAGTCTGCCACCCTTGACGAAGCAGGTATGAGAAGTCCATAGAAGCAACTACGGACTTACCAAACGCAAAACTTTCATACAGTGCTTGCCCTAGTAGACGGAGTGTCACCTGAGCTTTTGCATAAGCTCCTTGAGCCGTCACGAACTCATACGTACTAGTAGTTTCTACTGAATGATGAAGGTCACTCATGTACTGAGATAAATGTTCAATATCTCTAGCCATCTCAAGACGAGGTTTCATCACAGCTTTATATTCAGCCTTCGTGAATTTCGTGACACCATCTTCTTTGATCACTCCGTTATACACTTGATTAGCAAAGCTTTTAGCCCCAGCATCGATCTTAGAGAGAGCATTCTTCTTCTCAGCTCCAGACAGTTTATTTGCTTCTGCAATCTGCTCTAAAACTTCTGGTCGCTGCTTATAGATAGGGATTACTCTTTCTTGAGTTTTGATCATTCCAGTAGTCAAACTTTGTTTAGAAGCAGTGGCACGACGACCTATTTCAGCGAGATCCTCCATTACTTGTGGTGAAACTCCTACACCTAGTTTATGAGACACAAGATCTCTGAGTACTCCACGCATTTCTGTGTCGTTTAACATGTGCTGCACTTTTCCAATACGATTTACGATATCGTTCCGGGAAGGTTTAGGAATTCGTTTAGCATCGATTTCTCTTTGTACGTAGTTTTGTAGGAGCTTACGCTGTCGGTCAGCTATCTTAGCTTCCGCTTCAACTAGCTCTTCAGCAGTTAAGTTTTTTAACTTTTCAGTGTTGTCTCGAGAAGCTGTGATAATACGTTCCTCAAAATTACGGTTGAACTTATCTACCGCTTCAGCGTCCATGTATTTACCTAGTTCTTTTTTACGAGCTGGAGATTCTAATTCTACCAACTTGTCGATATCAAAGTCCCCACGATTGAGAGCTGATTCGACTCGGTTTGCTTGTGCTTGAGTGAGACAGGTAGCCATACAGTTATATTAACACAGGTTATTTTTAAGGACTTTCTCTACCGACTTCCTAGAGATAGCTTTTTGGTTCGTCGCTTTCTCAAGACCAGCAGCTTTCCACGCTGCTTCTACTTCATTCTTGAGGTTGATTCCTCGCTTAGCTAGAATATCCTCTCCTCGCTTGTTGAGGCTGTTGATAAAATTCACTACGTCCAGATCACCAATATTTCTTCGAGCAACAAATTCTTGCGCTTGTCTCGTACCCTGCAATCCTCGATACACCTCATCTAACCGGAACGGAGAAGAAGCAATTTGTGGGTGACTAATCAGAGCGTTACCAATCGAAGCTCTAGTAGCTTTTGTGAAATCCTCACCTTCAATAAAGCGATTATAGATATCCATCACGTCTTCGATCACCATCTTCACAGCATTTTGCTGATCCTTAGCGAGGTTCATTTGTCGATACTCCTTCGGGATTCCTTCTTCGTATCCGGTTCGGCGAGCAATATCTGCGTTCATTTTTGTCTCAAGAACTTTTCCGTCTGATTCGATAGGATCAAAGTTTCGCTTTGGTGTGCTTGGTACAGATTTCTCAAACTCTTTAACTTCTTTTATGACTTCTTTGTTAGTAGTCTGGGCATTATTAATTTCGTCCACTTGTTTGGCAGTGATTTTTTTCTCAGCTTTTATAATCACTTCGCTTTCACGCTTGTTAAACATCTTGATAGCGTCCAGTTCTCCACCAGAGAACTTAGAAACAAACCGTGAGTCAGTAGTATCGATAAGCATCTGTTCCGGAGTAAAGGTTTTTTCAGTAAAGTCTTCTCCGTTAGTAGGTTTTTCTTTAGACCAAGACTGGAATTTTGAGCTATCTACGTCTCCGATCCGGTAGAGGGTAAGTGATTCTTTTGGTTTAATTGCTGCTGCATCAAGATTATCTACCACAGCTTGCGTCATACCTCTCCTGTTACCTCCAGAGATCCATTGACGTGCAGCCTCGAACGAAGATGGCTCAGCTGTCCCAACCGTCTTAGAATCGATTCCTGCCTCCTTTAAACGTATCTTAGCGGTAGTTATCCTTCGAGCAGTATCTTTAGCGAGGTTTTTCTTACGTGCTTGTGCTGGAGCAGAGATTTCTTTACGGATTTCTGACACAGTTTTATTGATATCAGGATTAGATTCCTTAACTTTTGCGATTCCTCCCTCAAGATCGCTGACCCCTTTCTTCAATCCGTCTTCAGACTTCATCAACTCTTTAGACTTAGCGATTTTTTCAGCTTGTAGTTCTTTGATAGCTTTTACTTTAGCAGCCTCGGTTCGCCCCCCAATCCTTTTTGTAGCTCCGTCTTTCCATTCAGCAATTTCTTCTCGTAAATCTACCTTGTCTGACTTGAGATTACTCTTCTGGTTCAAGTAATCTTGGTATCCAAACCGAGCTTCCTCTAGAGTCTCGTAAGCCCCGTCAGTAATTTCAGAAAGTTTTTCGTCCAATCCTTTAGCTTCCTCTGGCAACAGACCTCTAAATTCCCCTTTCTTCGCAGCAAAAGTACCAAGCCCTTTCGCTGGGTGGTTTTCTATCGCTTCTTCAGCAACCTGAATAGCTACTTTTTGGTTCTCAATGTTTTCAGGTAAGTCCTCTTTCCCGACACGAACTTTCTTTGCTCCAGAGCGAATGTCTTCAATCTTCTTTTTATATGTTTCTGGAAGCTTCTGTCTTGCATCACGAACTCTCTGCAGGTTTTTAAGCAGTTTGTTTAACTGAGTCTGCTTCTCACTAATAGCTGTTGTTGCTTCCTTTCGGGCAGTAACACGCTCCTTTACAGCAGATTTGGTTTCAGTATCAATCTTTGACTTCAACTTAGAGAGCTCCTCAACACCTGAAGTGACAGTCTCTTTAGCAATACGGAGATCTCGAGCTCTTTTCTTCAAGACTTCTTCAGCCTTCAGCCTCGCTTCACGGCGAATCATTTCAGCCTCCTGACGTTCAGCCACTTTAATGTCTCGAGCTAACTGAGTTCTTCTCTTCTCTGCTTCGATAGTCTTTTGACGCATTTTGTCTTGAACTGCTTTGATCTGAGGTGAGAATCCTTCAGTCACAGCTTTCTTTGGAGCATAAACAAAAGTACCATCGTCTAATCTAACCAGATCATCTACTTTTGCAATAACTTCCCTTGCGTCACCTCCTGCTTCAAGAGACTCACGAGCAATAGTGGGGTCTAGAGCGACTCGTTCTCCAAGACTAAGCTTCCCTACGTTCCGAGTCGTAAACACAGGCACAGTAGAGTTAGCGTCAGTGCCGAACTTTAAAATACCAGCTCGGATTTCATCATTTAAAACATCATCACCCGATAGGCGACGACCTTCCATCTCTCCTTTTACAGCTGAACGTATCTCGTCTCGAACATTCACAATGTCCCCTACGTTTTCTGAAGCCCTCCCCGCTCTGATTACCGGAACTCCATTCTCGTAGATAATCTTCTGAGCCTCGGTAGTTGCTCCAGCCGGAGTTTGATCTGCAGTTCTAACAATCTCTTTCAACAAAGCTTCCCCTTGAGCAGGATCTCTCATTGTTTGTGTCATTCCGACAACATCGTCTAGAGCTTTTGTCCCTTTAAGATCTGGCAATGCCTCCAAGATAATCTTCCTCGACTCCTTAGCGTTTTCTACCGCTAGAGCCCTCTCTAGCGTTTGACGAATATAGGTTTTACTACCTTGCTTCACGAAGCCAGAAAATATCGGAGTTACATCAAGAAGTTCTACCATTGCCCAAGCTTTCCGGTTTCTTTCAAACGTCTTAATCATCTCAACAGCAGCAACGTCTTCAACGGAATCTTCTCCTCCTTGAAAATATCTAGTGGTGACATTAGTAGCTTCAGCACGACTGTACCCTTGTCGTTGCATTTCTGCAGAAATAAGTTTCACCTTCTCCGGCTCTTCCATTAAGATGTTTTGGTACAACCACCTCACGACACCCCTACTCTTAATATCATCCCGGGTTGAATCAAAAAAACCTTTCTCTTGACCTATTTTATCTATGTTTCGATATGAGTTTGAATCCGGTTCACCAAAGCGAAACGAGTCCTCTGATTCTCCAAAGAAAAACTTTCCTAGTCTGCCTAATTCCTTGCGGGCAAAATCCCTGACTCCTTTTCCCATGTTCCGGTTAAGCTCTTCGTTCTTGCGAAACATTTCATCAGCTCGATCTAGCTTTGGTAGCGTAGGAGTTTTTGTTTCATTACCAGTTGGAGCAGAGATAGTACTTCCTTCCAGACCATCAAAACGACCCCGGACTGCCGGTTTCGATTCTTCCTCTGTTTGGATAGCTGCGTCTCGACGTTTATTGTAGTTCTCTCTAGCGAGTTTGAAGATGCTCGGCTTCTCCTCTTCATCTTGCTTCTCTCGATCAAACGGTAGAGTGGAACTTCGACGCCAAAGCACTTGGCCACTTCCAGTCTGGAATTTGTAGTTAGTCTTTTTGTTTTCCATATAGTGACAATAGTTCTTGTTGGATCTTGTTCGGAGCGTAACCTAAATCGTACAACCTCTGTATCTCACCTTCAGCTGCTGGAGTATTAATCCAAGTCTTCACTTCATCCTTCAAACCGAACCAGTCGTACCAGTCCGTCAAACCTGCATCCTTAGCAGCTTTAACGAATTGCTTATGATCTCCCGTCACTAGATTTTTTACTTTTTGTGAAACGGTTGGGAAGTCACGCCCCTCTTCCTGAAGAGTGCTTTCAATAAAGTCTGCCTGTTGGTCTTCAGGAAGTTGATTTACAATTTGTTTTGCTTCCCAAATCTTCATCTCACTCTTAAGGTCGTCTGGATCAGTCTCCGGATTATCCTGCATGAACGCCATCAAGTCTTCTTCACTCCAGTAAGGAGGGATTGCAGATATTGTTTGTTTATCACCCACATCCCCAAGATTGTAGAGTTCAGTAAACTTCTTGATAGTGTCAGCAGACATTGGCTCAGTTTGATCCTCATTTTCCCCAGATGCAGCTCGATCAGCTTGCTCGTTATTAAATCGAGCTTGAGCTAGTCGGCGTGACTGTTGTGAAGATAAGATGCTCTCTTCAGCCACTTGTCGATCTAAGTTGTTCATATCTTGTTCTTGCTTGTAGTCAGCAACAGTTCTCATAAGAGCACCAGCATCTACTCCGTTAGCCAGAGCAGCTGCCCGTATTTCTTCTGGAGTAGCGTCTGCAAGTTCAGCAGCCAAGATAAATGAGGTTCGATCTTGTTGCTCTTGATCAAATGTCATTTTCTCTCGCTCAGCAGCTTCAACTTCCTGTAGTCGTTTTCCAATATCTACGATAGTTTGCCTCTTCAGCTCAGAAAGAGCAGATACCATCTCTGTAGATTGCACGAACGCTTCATATCTAAATTCTCGGTGAGCCTTTTTAGCTTCGAGTTTTGCATCCTGTGCAGTAAGTTCAATCTGCGTGATCCGGTCAAGACCATCTTGAATAACTTCCGAAATAATCCCTTCGTGTTCGTAAGGTGAGTACATTCCTCGGCCAGCTACAATCCCAGCAACTTGAGACGCTTGAGCGAGTCGTTCGTTTTCTTTTGCTACACGCTTTGACTGTAGATCAGCAGTCGCTTGGATGTTTCTAAGGCTTGACTGAACATCATCATCTTCCGCATCAACAAAAGCAGCTAAAGCTGAAAGTTGCTCCTGCACGATAGATTGTTGGTTGTTGAAGTCTTCAAACAAAGCTTGAGCCACTGCATCCCCTTCAGTATCGATCCCCCCAACATTTCCGTCAGCATCAGTTGTAGCACCGTCTGGAGCGGTACCCCCAGCTCCTCCACCTCCTGTACCGGCACCTGTTCCTGCAGTTGTCCCCGTAGTAGTGTTACCCGACTGTAGTCCAGCAATAATATCTAAAAGTTCTTGATTGGTTTTTTGATCACCAATTGATTTGTCAGACTCTAAGCCTTCACGAGTAGACTTCTCCGCTTCAAACGCACTTTGTAATTTTGCGTTTTCTTGTCGAAGTTTACTCATTGCATCCAGAGCAGAATTGCCTCTAGTGTTTACCACTTGCTCTCCGTTTGTTACAGCGTTACGAGCACTGTTCGAAGAAGCAATTCCCTTACTGTTTTGTGTCAAAACATCTGACACTCCACCAAAGACTCCAGCTAGTCCTTTAGCCACATCGCTATCTGCCTCTACATCTTTAAGAGCTTGAGAGTCACGAATGCCAATCAAGGTTCCTTTGATTTTTTCTAATTGATCGAATGCTGCTTGATTTCTGGCCATATATTATTTGCTTACAAGGCTAGCTGCCCCTAGTGGTGGTAAAAAGGGTGACAGGATTCCTGAGCTAGTAAAGGTATGAATTCGGTCGCCACCAACATCAGTAATTGTTCCTCCAACATAAGTGTGTGTTACATCTGCTCTAGTGTACCTGATAACCATAATACCATCTTGACCAGATGTAACACCTCCTGCCATTGTTCCTCCACCTCCCGGTCTATCATGTCCAGCTCCGGGGGAACTACCTCCACCTTCTCCTGCTCCACCACCAGCATAACGAAGGTTAGTGCCTGTGATGTCAGAGAACTCTCCATCACCCCCATCAGCTCCTCCGTTACTGGCGCTTTGACCAGCCTGACTTGCACCACCTCCACCACCACCACCGTCATCACGCCTCGGGTTTGTTCCTTTAGAGTTTATTCCACTACCACCTACAAAACCTTGCCCGGGTACACGAGGCCCGCCACCACCACCACTTTCATTACTCTGAGCCGGGCCTCCACCGCCACCAGAACCTCCCATCTTCCCAGTAAATCCGCCACCGTCACTATCTCTATCAGGACCTAATCCTCCCCCAACAGAAAATAAATCATAACCAGTTGAAAACTTGAATGTAACGGTAGCACTACAACTGTTGTTGTTATTTGCTAAAGTAACACTAGATTCACCACTCAATAAAGAGGTCACATTAAAGTGATATGTTCCGTCCCAAGCAATACCCATACTTTGTCCTTTTATTGAAACGAATGTTCCATCACGATCTCGCTCTCGTGTACCAGAAACATTTATTTCTACCCAAACTTCCCCTACTGGATTAAGCATAGATGAAACATCAGCCACTTCAGAGTCGCTGGTGTTAGGTATACCAATAGAAAAAACAGGAGTCTCAATTACACTGTTTACTTTTGCGATGTAGGTGTCTGCTCCATTACTGTTAGTGCCGCCTTCACCAACAACTACTTCGTACTCTTTGAAATCAACTAACTGAACATCATCTTCATCACGAAAACCTCCAGCTCCCCCGCCTCCGCCGGTAGCCGCACCTCCTCCAGCAATACAGAGGACTCTAAACATATTATGCGAATCCAATTACTGACCAAGTCGCTCCATTCCAGTTAAAGAATATTTTTAAAGTCGTACTCACTGTGACGTTGGTAGGAAGGTTGTAGATATCTCCATCTGAAAACGATGCTCCCCAAACGATAGCTCTATCTCCAGCTGCTGTAGCAGAAATCTCTACTACCAAAAGCTCCCAGAGATCTGGATCTCCAGTCAGGTTTGTTGTCATACTGGTAATGTCTACCGCTTGAGCAGTCATTCGATGCACTCTTGATACGTCAGAATTAATCGTAGGTGTAGCTGACGAAGTTTCACTTGTGACAATCTTGCTTGCCCAGTCAGCATTTCCTTGGAAGTAAATCTCAGTAGCACTTTTTGCAATACCAAGATATTTCTTGAAGGTTCCCGATGTTGCAGAGATAGATCCTGCTGTATCGCCAGCAAATAGTGGAGCATTAGCCGTAAGTCCTGTTTTTGTTGTATCAAGACCGCTGATCAAAACTCCTCCAGCAACCCCTCCTCCGTCTACACCAGCTCCTTGAGCAATACCAATGATGGTTCCCCAAAGTGTATTAGCGGTTGCTCCGGCAGTTTTTTTCCACTCACCATCACTTTTATCAAAATAAACAAGATCACCCCTTGCAACAGTTACTCCTGCTGTGGCTGCAACCACTGTTCGGTTCACAGAAACAGTTCCCCCGTTTACCAGCTCTTCTACGAAAAGTTTTGTGGCTGGACTTTGATCAGCTGTCGGAGCTGGGAACTCCCAAGATCCGGTAACGACTTCATTGTTATCCTTCGCTGTCATTTTGTCAAACAAACTCGGGTTGTTTGACATCACAAACTCAGTACCAGAGTTATGAGCAAAGGCTGTTCCTCCTGCTCCGTATGGAGCTTTTCCAAGGAGTCCTCGAGTTAGCGTTAAAACTGCTACTCCTGCAGTATTGCTACCAATAGTAAACGACACAGCTTCTTCCCGATCTGTGTTTGGTTCAAATGTTCCAAAGCCAGTTTCTCCGATGTCTGCTTGAACAATTGGATTCCCTGAAAGATCTAGGAAACCAGTTAGTGTACAGGTTGTGGTCGAGTCATTGATTGAACCCTGTAGAATCGCTCGTTTAGACTGTACGTATTTAGTGGTCATATTATGCTCATTATACCACAAGCTTATGTGGTTCTTGTAATATCGTTAGCTCGGCTATTGGTTGCTCTAACGTCACTTCCGTGAGACACCAGACTCCACTGCCCGTTCAAAGTTCTCATTTCATACGAGACAAGGAGTTCATAGAACTCTTTTGGTGGGAAGGAGTCAGCGTACCGGAATCGTCTCAACTCTTCTGCAAACAGCATAGAAGATCCTGAGAGAGTTCTTTTTCCAAGCGGAGTTTTACCAAACCCTCCTGAATCTGGATCGTTGTACACAAAATCAGAGATTCCTTCAAATTCTTTTTCGTAAGTCCCCCTCGCTCCCCGGTAATCAAACTGAAGAGCTCTCTTGAGTACACCGTTAGGTGAGATATACCCGTCTTGAGAATACTTTGTCATTCGTTTTAAACCGAATCGATCGCCGTAAGAATTGTAGGCAAAGACTGCTTTACTCTCAACAGCTTCTCCATTATCAGACGTTCCTGAAAAGAGAACAAAACTACTATCGTTAAATGCGTCGTGCCCAATAAGATCTCCATTTTCATCTACTGAACACATAGCGATAGTCGCTCCCGACCAAGTGATAGGAGCCTGCCAAAGCTTTCGTTGAAGGTCGTAAATGTACATTAGGTTCTCAGCAGGGATGCAGACGATGATGTTGCGCTCCCAGTACGCAATACTTGCTCCAGTAAAATCAAAACGGTCGAAGTCATTTTTTACCAGATCCGAAATCGGTACTGACTGTTCATCCGAGATGTTCTCTACGAACTCAACTGTGTCTAAGGTTTTTTCTCTAGTGATAAACATTAGAGCATTTTTTACTCGGATCTTTGCTAATGGAGAAATGAGCCCCTGTCGAGGTGATGTAGCAAGTCTCTCAACTTCCCAGTATTCCTTGAGGTTGTCTGCAGAAATAGTTTTGGTGATGTTGAAGATTGAGTTCTCTTGCCCAAAGATAACCATCGATTGTTTTGAGGATAAGAATCCTGCTCCGTTGTCGTCCAAAGTTAGTTCTCGAGCCCCACCAACAGCTGTTGAAGTTACGAAGTCTGTGTAATCAACCGCACTAGAAACTAAAACAATCCGACTTGTTTTACTATTTAAAAAGACTTGGTTCCGCTGCACTCCGATATAGTCACAAGTAAAGTTTGCAGGGATACTAGCAATAGCTGTAGCTGTTACAGGTGAGTTGATAAAAGAATCGACATCTTCTCCTGTTGGATCATCTGAGACTCCTGTAAACGTGTTAGTGGTAATCCCCGTGTAACTGTAAGTAGTTCCGTTAATAACGACATCTCCGGTTGCTGGAAAACCAGCTGCACCAAGATCTCGATTAGTCACAATAGTTGTTGCGGTACTAGAAACAATTGAAGCAGTTGCTCCTGCCCAAGTAAAAAATTTGACATTCCCTGCTGCGAACACAAGACGATCAATCTTGTTTGTATCATCAAAGACAGTATCGAAAGTCGCTAACTCAGTACTGAACTCATCTCCTCCAGAGCTGTTATGTATAGTCGCCCAAGAAACAACTCCATCTGCATCAGTTCGCTTTACTTGCAGCGTAAGTCCAATTTGTCTCCCTGTATAAAAATCCCCTCGGTTTGTACGCCAAGTAAATTCTCCTTTAACTCCTCCAGCAGATCCTGCTGTTCCTAGAATTGTAAAACCTCTTCTTGAAGAGAGACTGTTTTGCCAATCAAGCAGCACGTTCTGACTACCTGCTACCAAGAAGGAAGGGTCAGGTGTGTTAGTGACTTCTAAACGGTTCGTATAGCCACTATACGTTGCAATAAAATCTTTAATTTCACTCATAAGGATGATTCTCGTATTGAGTTATAACTGCCTTACGTTCGCTTGGGAATTTAATTCTGTAGTTTTCGTACATACCTGTACCTGACTTCGAGAAATCTCCCCACACACCGTTTAGATCACGTTCTGCTTGCTTGTACACAGCTCCTCCAGTTTCTCCCCGAAGCTCCATATCCATAATCTTTCTACACTCAGCGACAACCAGATCAAAAGCGTCCTTTTCTACAATTACATGATCAGCTAAAGTTGGTGAATTTGGTTCTTCTATCAAGGCATTTGTATCAACACTCTTAAAGTTGTACTTGCTATAGTAACTGATTGTATAACCGACCCCTTTTGAGGCCATGAAAGTATCCAGCTTCACACCTACAGCAACTTCACTATCAGCCAGTGTGTGAATGATGTCAGCTTGCATATAAGTAATAGCTGTTTCATCAACAGTTCCTACTTGAGATGCTCCTCGTTTTTCGAATCGAGCAATATTAAATCCTTCAGTGAAAGCTCCACCAAATGAGTTTGTTGTAGCCACCATTTCATAGTAGTTCAAATTGCTTGTCCCTACTCGATAAGTCAGACTTGTGATTTTCCCAACTAGATTTGCAGGAATAAAAATACCTACGGTGAAAGTCCCATCTCGAGTGAGGGTTGAAATGTCTACAGCGTCCATCGCTAAGATGGTGATCAAAGCATTACCATTACCTGCAGTGATATTGAAATCGATTGAAGCTGTCCCGTTCAAATAAAAGACGGTGTTCAAAGCCAAATTACTTGCATCAGAGCTAGCTGTTATAGAGCCATTCTCGGTCAAAGAGTCGCAGTGATTAAGTACGATCGGTGAGTCGTTAAAGTAACCCGGTTGTACCCGGAGTAGGGCTACCCCGCTTCGATACTCTGTAAGAAAGTTTGCGTTCTGTAGCGAGACGTCTCGACTAATAGACATCGGATCCGTCCGAGAGAAGTCAGCCATCTCATTGCTGTTCCGGCCAGACGGAGGGTAAATATCCAAAATTGTGTCAGCGTCACTTGGGCGAAGATACATATTGTCTCCTGTGTACAGAGCCGGTAAAAGAGGTGCTGTGCGTTTACTTTCAATAAGATCCACTTCCGAAGACACTCTCCTTACTGCATCTGCCACAATGCCGTTTGGGTCTACGAAGCTGTTTGCACTCGTTCCTGAGAAAGGACGTAATGCCGACTGGAAGATTTGGTTTACAGTATACATATACACAATTATATCACCCTTTGCCCGTTCTCCACACTGGTAGATGTATTTTTTCGCAAAAAAGTGTAGATTCGTGTTAATCTGGTGTATATGAAAAGTAATACAAATCACCCAAAAACAGATGAAGCTCTCGCAAGGCTGCGAAATAAATTTTGTGAGGTTCATATAACTCCAATAGGAGAAACTCAATTTACAATAAAGTCGGACAGTGCTCACCACACAAAACTACTCTTTAATAGAGTCGCAGACGAATTAAACACAGCCTACGAAAATGAGTAAACAAACATTAGATTGGTTTAAAGAGCAGGAAATGTCGCAAGTTGTCTGTGTTCTCCCCAACGGAGATGAGAAGCTTATAGATATAATGTCTGAGAAAGATGCCAAGTATTATTTTGAGATGCAGGATCGAGGTTATCTCTTCAGGATCGAGGTTATCTCTTCAGGAGAAAAGTTGTGATACACCGGGCGGTCGAGAGCTCTTGTCAAAGTTGCGAGGGCTAGGTATTATCGAAGTAGGAGTAGAAAATATCTACTCTCTCAAAAGGCTACCGCCGCGACCGGTAGTTTTTTGATTTACAGTGGACAACTAAATCTTAAAATAAAAAAACTTTGTTACACTGAAATTGGTATGAATAATAAAAATATTAAAAATAATGAATTGGCAGAAGCTGTCTATAGAGAAATATTTCCTTCTGTTGAAGCAGTGAGAGAGGAAATAACTCGTGAAATACGTGCAAGGAGGGAAGTCAGGTTTAATAGAGGAAGCCTTGTCCGTAATCCACAGGTGGGGATAAACTCTCTCAAAAAGTAGAAAACCTGATAAAATTGTAGATGAGGTCGGCAGTAACGCACACCTCACATTACAAATTAAGACCAACAGGTCTGAAAAACAAAACTACTATGAAGCCATATATTTTAGCTGTGATAATTGCAGCACTGTTTGTGCTCGGAGCATTCTACTATTTAGGAAATGGTGGGGAGGTAATTTACCAAAAGCCACAAATCAGTGCCACAAGCACTAACGTAATGGCTGAAGAAGAGGTTGAGGAGAAGATTCCAAAAGAGTGGGAAGAAGAGGCTCGGCAAGCTTACGAAGGTGTGATCCGTAAAAATAAGCTAGAGACAATGGAAGCTGAAATGATCGCAACCATCCGAGCTGAGCAAGCAGCACACAAAACTCTTATTGAGGAAAAAGAAGCTGCTCACGAAACTTCTATCGACGAGAAGCAAGCAGCTTTAGACGAAGTCCGAAAAGAGCTCGGAAGTTATTGAACTGTAGAGAAGAAGAAAGCCTATATTAGAAAGGTTTTCTGGGAAGATCCGCATACAGCTGTGGAGGTCGTCCGAAGAGAAAGTACTTTTCGTATGGTTCAGTCAAACCATACTTACTCGGAAACCAATGCTCCTGCGGGATTTAAACCCGGAGACAGGGAGCAAAGTTTCTGTATGTTCCAGATCCACGAACCTGTTCACAGAGCTGTGATTACAGCTCACGGACTAGAAGACTACCGCACTGACGTAGAGCAGTGTGTACAGCTAGGAAGAATCGTTTACGATCAAGCTGGAGGATTCTACCCTTGGACTGAATATCACAACATCTTAGCAATGAGATAAACAAAGGCCACCTTACTAGGTGGCTTTTTTAATACTCATCTTCGTCGTCATTATCATAGTCGGGTAAATCCCCGCAGTCGCAAAGGAAGTTTGTTTCACCACAGAGTTCGCAATGCTCTTCCTTGTTAAAAATTTCATCCCAATCAGGGGTGCCTTTTGACATAAAAAAAGTATAGCATAGTCAAATAAACGAAAAAGCCAGAGTCTCCACTCTCTGACTTTTTCTAAGACACGATACTTCTCTCACAAGAAGACTTATTAAGTATACATCATCAGCCGATCCTGTCTCAATAGGTATGTTTATAACCTTGAGCAATCAGGAGTTTTGTAAGGTCTTCACCGTCGTAGTTTACTTCTGCCAACCAACGTCCGTACTTCCCTTTCTTGTCTTTATAGGTTCTAAGAGTGATAATATTCGCTTTTGATAAAAGCTCTTTCACCTCATCTCGAACTTTTTTTCCTAACTCTTTTTCATCTCCCCTGAGTTCAGGGGTATTAACACCATAAAGTCTAACAATTTGATTTGAAAGAATAACCCCAAATCCTAAGTCTATGTCGAAACGAATAGTATCCCCGTCGTAGTTACTTCGATATTTTGCTCTATATGTGTACATTATTTTTCATCCAAGTAATCAGAAAAATCTACATTCACATCACCTTTTTTACCCCAACCATACAGCCCTGAAGCTGCTGCTGAAATGATTTGAGTAAGAGCTAGTATCATTACAGCTGTGTTCATCTGTAAGACAATTAACGTAGACAAGACTAATGAGAATGCGAAGACTAACGGTAGGGCATACGTCTCGAACCAACTGCCAAAATTTTTGACGGCTTGAGTCATTCCAAAAACCATTGCTGCAAACAAAGCGATGTAGCTTGGGTCGATTTCTAATACTGATTGTAGGGGTGTAAAGTCAAACATGTTATTTCTTAATTATTGTTATAAGTTGAGTAACCATTGCTATGAGTGATTTTATCATAGTCTGGTTCTTCTTGAGCTCGGCTTCAAGTCTGATTATCTTCTCTGAATCAGACTCACCTTCTGGTGGGAGCTCAAACATTGCTGCGATATCAACAGCTGATAATTCTGCACACGTTCTATTAGTATCGAGGTCTTTATGTTGCACAAGCACCTTTACAGTGTACTCTTGTGCCTCTAGCTCCCTTTTAAGTAACCGGATATCCGCCACTTGCAATGCAGTAGGCTTTTCTACTTTGAAATATCCGGCCATGCAGTAGTGCACGTACCCGCCACGGCTAGGGATATCCCAGTTGTAACCAATAACAGCAATCGTTTCTTCACCGATGCTGCGTTCCTGAGTCCGCTTTCCGGTTGGCTCACAGAAATAGTTGTAGCCAATAAAGCTACCATTAAGCGATGATGGTGAGTTCCATCTCTGTCTGTGGTACTTGTTTACCGCGTCACGTTGTAGTGGTGCTTTAGATCGAGAGACAGCCGTGTTGTGTAAGACTAGCGTTATCTCCTCTTTGGTATCATCTTCTTCACCGCTAAACAATACTTGTGGGTCCGGTATGCGAACGTATCGCTTAGGCTTTTGGATTTTTTCCTCTCTGGCTGATAGCTTTTTCTCAAAACCGTAAAAATAGTAGTGGGTGCTGTATGGTAGCTTGCGCTTGAATCCTTCAATGTGTCCCACCTCGTGAATAATCCCTAGTCCTACTTCACTAAGATAGTGGAGCTCTTTAGGTAGTTCTTTAACCCTCTTGGCGTTTCGTTGGGTCCATCGGCCATAAGTAATACCTTGCCCATCAATCAGTTCTGCCTGACCATACAAGGTTGGTCTTAACTTTAGTCTACGCCATATGAAATCAGTAATATCAAGATGAATATATCCAACATCAGGACGGTTAATATAAGATTTAATTGCGTGTTCATCTAAGTTGTCATTATCTTCAATGACTAAGTTGCTGGCAAGATTTTTGTCGTCTGTATATTCAAATTCCCAAGTGTCTTTAGTGTTCTCGTTTAAGAACCTTTTAGCTGTTTCTATCTCTGCGAAACGTCTAGCAGTAATGCGAGCAGAACGGACGATGAGTAGTTTTTTTTTCATAGTTATTTTTTAGACTGGAAATCTTTGAGCTGGTTAAGAAGTTTTTTAGGTGTTTGATGACCAAGCCTTCCCATGTTCTCAAGTATACTAATAAATTCAGTAATACCAATAAAACCAATCATAGTGGACTGAATAATATTAAAGCTAATCGTTGTGTCGGCATAGTACCCGGCTGAAATAGCTATAAAGTAAACCGTACCTTTTTGAATTACTCTAGAAAACTTCCGTGACGTAATTGGTTGACCTTCATGGTACGTAGCCATTAGCCCAAGAATAGTATCAAATAGCATCAACATTAAAACGGCTACCAAAGCCTGTAAGTGAAGGTCCCCGAAGAAAAATAATATTGTTATGGCGATTGAAGCTGCTATTTTAATAATAGTAGGTTCAAAGATTGTTGTCACGATTTCGGAGAAGTGCATATTGAGTATATTGTACCACGCTACATCATCATAACGACTCCCCTGCGAGCTGCTTGGGCTGCACCTCCGCCACCAGCTTCAACTAAAGTAAAAGTTCCACTAGATGTAAACGTGTGGATTGTATTGGCACCTACGGTAGTAACCGTTCCACCAGTTGAATCGGTAGAGACACCATCTGAGCCGTCTGTGGCATAGGCGATGATTACGACACCAGAACCACCAGCACCAGAGTCAAAAGAACCTTCTGAATCGTAATTACCTCCACCTCCACCTCCAGTGTTTGCTGTCCCACTAACCCCGTTTGCTGATGCTCCGCTACTGGCCGCACCTCCTCCGCCAGCTCCGCCAGTTCCTTGATTAGTAAATCCTGCTCCACCTCCTCCACCTCCATAAGTAACAGATGAACCACTAATTGAATTGGCTGTTCCAGCTCCACCATTACCTCCTGTAACTCCTGAGGCATTTGTCCCATTAGCAGTCGCTCCTCCACCCCCACCACCACCAGAGTTGTTACTTGCCACTCCTTGACCACCATTTCCTCCTTGAGAGCCTGTTCCTCCGCTAGTAGAACCTACGCTTGGCCCGAAACCCTCACCACCACCACAACCTCCGTTTTTACCTGCTTTATTGTAAGCTCCTCCTCCTCCTCCACCAGTAGCAGTGATACTAGAAAAGATACTGTCAGCTCCGTTCGGGCCGTCTTGGTTGATACCAGTTGCTCGTGCTCCACCTGCACCCACAGTAATAGTGTACGCTTGGGCGGTAACTGCAAGGGCGGTGTTAGCTTGATAACCACCACCTCCACCTCCACCAGGACCTCCGTTTCCACCAGCGCCGCCACCAGCTACTACTAATGCGTTTACTGTTGCCATAGACTAAGCAACCTCACCTTTAGACAGCGAGTCTTTAATTACATCTTTTGTCCCTTTAATCGCTTCCAGTTTTGCCGCTACGTTTATGTCAGTTAGTGCTAATTCGGCTGCCTCTTTATTTACTTTTGCTATTTCCACGGCTCGCTGTAATTCCCACAGTTTTACATTTTTGTCTTGTTCTGCTATTTCCGCAGCAGTGGGTTCCGCTACCACCGCTTCTTTAACAGTAGGTGCTGTCCACTCGCCAGCAGTAAGGGTAGGAAATACCTCAGCCACATCATTGGCGATATTACGGATATTAGTTAGACGACTATTCATCTCGTCTTGACTGCGAAACTCGATGACCTCGGAAGTGATAACGTCTTTGCCGTCTTTTACGTCAACCGTACAGCTAATCTTGTTGCCTTGGTTGTTAAAGTCTCGGGTGTGTATTGTTTTCATATGAATATTGTTAGATGATTAGCCATGAGTCAGTAGCAGTTTTTTGACACACGCGACTGCCGTGGATTTCTCCAATTGCTAATGGTGCTGATGCTGGTGCGTTTATTGTAACACCTGCACCCGCTGCGATAGTAGTAGAGCCAGCACCTCCTTGGGTAATAAGTATTTTAGTATTAACAGGGAAAGCTACTGCACTGTTTGGTGGGATTGTTATAGTGTTAGCTGCTGCGTTTGTAATCCGTACCCCGTCTAGGTACTCATCCCCTATTACTAGAGTGTAGGTAGTGCCTGTTTGAGCGTTGACTGCGCCTCGGATGTTTGACTTTAGGTTTAAAGCTGTTTGCTGTGCAGTTGACACTGGCTTGTCTGCGTCTGTTGTGTTGTTTGCACTTCCTAGTCCGACCATTGCTTTTGTAATACCACCCACTGTCCCTGTAAAAGTAGGTGAAGCGAGATTAGCTTTAAGAGTCACCTGAGCCTGTAGCTTACCGATTGCTACTAAGATAGTGTCAGCGGCAGTTACAGCTGTGCTGGTGGCGGTTGAGAGGCCGGTTAAGACTCGACTAATGACTAGACCGAGAATATATCCTGCTCGTCTTCCTGTCATTGTCCGTAAAGTGCTAGCAGAACCAGCGTCAATCTCGGCTGTGGTGATTTCAGAGTAAGTAGTGTTGGTATCTGGCGTGACTAGGTTTGTGCTACCTAGCAAGGACTGGCCATTAACTGTTCGGATGTTTGTACCTGACACTAGAGTTGCTTGTTTTGCATCAAGGGCTGTTTGCAATCCTGCTACTCCACCGATCGATAGGTTGTCGAGACTATCTCGGTTGATCTCAATAAAGTCTACAATTTCCTGAAGTGTATCGAGTGTTGTTTCATCTGAGCCAATCAGTGTATTGATTGTATCGATAAGATCCTTAAGCACTTTACCCTGAGCAGCTGTCAAAGGTCGGTTTGTTGCTGTTGAAGTTAGAGTGTTGACGAGATCGCTTGCCTGCAAAGCACTGTCGGCTAAAGCCAGCGAGTCAGTTGTGCCAGCTGACAGATCAAAGTCTATTGAGTCTCCCGCATCGTTATAAGTAATCGTAATCCCCGTATGGGTGCCTGAAGCGATTGCCGAAGCTACAGCGTCGACAGCTTGCTCAGTCGTGATACCTCCACCTCCACCTCCACCTCCACCTCCTGTGCCAAATTCCGCCCAGTCACCTCCTGAACTTTTATACTCAATTGTCCCGGCGTTATCACGAAAACCGTACCCATCCGAGCCGTCTTCAGAGCCAAAATTTAAGTAGCGGTTTGTCCCACGAATAAGAATATTCGCTCCACCAGCAAAAACCGGTTCTATCGTGTCTCCTATTCTTTTCCAAAAATTACTGACTCTTCCCATAAAATATTATTGCTTAAACTCCGTGTAAACCATTCCAATCTCATCAAATGACGATCGAACATGCTCCTCTTTAATTTGTACGTGAGAAGCGTGTTTACGTACTTCCAGAGCCTCCCCTGCGACTGCTTCTCGATCAGCTTGGATTTTATCGATTTGGATTTGTGTGTCACCCAACTCTTCACTCAGAATCTTTTTAGACTCCTGCAATTCAGTAATTTTTACCTGCAGATCCTGCAGTTCTTTATTTAACCCTTCAACCAAGGCTTCAGCTTCAGTCACTTTTTTATCAGCTTTTTTAGTCTCTTCATTAGTTCGGCCAATCACAACCTCGAGTTGTTTTTCAGCTTCTTCCAAAGATCCTTCTAGTTCAGTAAGAGCTCCTTGGACACTCTTCTTTTGGGACTTTAGTCCCGTGATGTCGCCTGATAGTGATTCAACTTTGTCGTTCAATTCAGATACTTGCCCTTCTTTCTTTTCCTCGTCCTTTTCAAGTCGTGCAATTTTCTTCTCTAGCGAATCGGCGACGCTTTTTGCAGAAGCATTTTGAGTCTTTAACAATTCACCTGCTTCAGTAATTTCAGTATCAAGTTTTTTGATTTCGTTTTTCTTATCGAAAGCGATTTTTTGGTTCTCAAGCTGAAGGTCTTCAGCGTCTTTACGCAACTTTTTTAGATACTCTTGCGTAGAGTCTATGTCTTTTTGAGCCGTCTGTTTTGATTTCGATATTGTGCCCAACTCTTCTTCTAACTTTTTTTTCTCAACAACAATTTCATCAATCCGAACTTTTTCATTATTCAGAGACTTTAGAGCCTTGTCGTGCATGATTTGGACTTCATCCAGATCATCACGAGTGACTTTCTTTTTGTTTTTAATGCCTAACATACGCTATTCGCCCTTGATTACACCCTTGATAACCACACCATCGCCAGAGACTGTAGTTAATTCAAAAGCCACATGAGTAAGCACGTTGGATTCAACTTCGAATAACTTGTGGATTGTCGTGTTGTTGACAGTTGTTCCTGTTGCTCCTGCAACAAGGTCAGCTGAAGCTAAATCACGATATGCCACATACCCCCAATCGTTAGCTGCACTAGCAGCTGCAGAGAAGTCTGGAGCCTCTTCTTGAGAACTTCCTAGAACCTTAACTGTTACTGTTGTGTTGGCGTCACAGTGCAAAGAGAAGAGAATGTGGTATCCGTCTGTAGAGTACGAAACTGGTAAAACTGTTGCTGCAGATTGCTTGGCGAAAGCGAAGTTGTTGTGAACGTAAGTCATAATAATGAAATCAAATAAATAAGGTGCCCTCATTATACCACGAATTGTATTCTGCATAATCAAAAAAACCTCATGTCCGGAACTGAGGTTTTTTCTTATTTACCCGTCGGTAACTTTAGGTCGGCTGTATATTCAAATACTGCACTCTTTATGGCGGGCTTACCGAGCCTGCGAGGGCAACTAACCCCGCTCCAACATTATAACGCAAAAAGCCCCGAAGGGCTTTAAGCGGTATTGTGAATCAGCTCTATGAACCAGATCCGTCAGACTTGACCATTCCTCGAGAGGCAACAGTCTTGAACACCCATGCTCCATCAACTCGTGATGTAACATTTCCGTTCATTGGGTCTTTGTACGGTGGTAGTACAGATAC
>Ga0306898_1000255_pt1 | contig 22041 bp, 31 predicted proteins | sample AntRauMFilla1564_FD_190424 | JGI IMG/M metagenome (GOLD analysis project Ga0306898, IMG submission 190424) | Saline lake microbial communities from Rauer Islands, Antarctica - Metagenome Filla 1 #564 (v2) (version 2) | ecosystem: Environmental > Aquatic > Non-marine Saline and Alkaline > Saline ...
GTTGTATAGAAAATCCCTTGATTCCTTGTTGGACATTTGTTCGTTATCAATCAAGGTGTATTGATCCGTGTCGAATAATAAGGCTCTAATTTCTCGGATTGTTAGTGATTTTATAGTAGTTTTCATGGAGTTTCCTTTAAGAGTTTTTGTCTAGAAATGGAATAGTTTTTCCATTAGCTCTGAAGTTTCTTTTGACAATTTTCTTGACTTTGAAGCCGGATTTTTTGTAGTCTTCAAAAGCATCAGAAGCATCTACGTGGTTAATGAATACAAATTTTCTGTAAAAGGTGTTCATGCGAATGTTCGTGAATGTTAGTGTTCCTCTACCGTCAAATGAAATGTTGTGGTCTGTAGTATTTGGAGTTTTCATGGCAGTCAATGTTTGTTTTTTTTATCAATGTTTGATTTATCAATACATTAATATACACATAGTTCTATTGAATGTCAACCACTGTTTACAACTTTTTACAACTATTTTCAAATTGCTATTTTCAAATTACTATTTTCAAATTGCTATTTTCAAATTACTATTTTCAAATTACTATCTACGAGTCATTACATCTCGGGTTACAGTTGTATAAAGTCTTTTAGATGTCTGCTTAACTGCTGTTTGCAAGGTCTTTGTCTAATCCTACAAGGTGTCCAGTAGTTAACACATTGTATAGACTAAAGTATATGATAGAAAACTCTGCTGGAACTTTTGTTTACCTTTACCACAACCGCAAGTGTTTATTCCTGGAGTTGGCTTATCACAATCGCAATACATATTCTCAACATCGGCTTCAAAGTCTTTGTCGTTTTGTGTTTTATCTGAAGTTTTGTTCTCTTTATCCATTTTGTCTATCCGTTCGTAGTTTTTTCATCAGCAAAATTGTATTGTTAAGCATACATATTTCCCTTTCTCGTATGTTGTTCCAAAGAGCCTACTAATTTGTATCTGAGGCTTTTCATTTCGTTTCCTTCTTTCCCTTTAGTATGAACCTGCATACTTATTTCTGTAGGAGTTCCATCGTTTTCTTCCATACCACTAAGGGACACAACCTCTGTAATTTGTATAACTTGATTCTGCTCTTTTTCTACAATTAAAAATGGATAGTTAAAGGATGCAGCTTTGAATTCCTTGATTTCCTTTTCTGTAAAATATTTGTTGGTATTAGATATACTCATGGCTTCGTTTGGTTTGGTTTTATCAATGTTTGATTTATTCAATACAATAATATACACATAGTTCTATTGAATGTCAACCAAAGTTTTTAGGTTTTTTAAAAACTTTTGGCCCCTCCATACTATCAGTAGACATGGTTCCGGATGGTTTTCCCTAGGGATAGGTCTGATTTATTTGTGTCATCAGAACAGAACTATCAGTAGACATGGTTCTTGTGGTTTCTTGTGGCTACCTTGAGGTCTCTAAGTCTGTGGCCCCTCCATACTATCAGTAGACATGGTTCCGGATGGTTTTCCCTAGGGATAGGTCTGATTTATTTGTGTCATCAGAACAGAACTATCAGTAGACATGGTTCTTGTGGTTTCTTGTGGCTACCTTGAGGTCTCTAAGTCTGTGGCCCCTCCATACTATCAGTAGACATGGTTCCGGATGGTTTTCCCTAGGGATAGGTCTGATTTATTTGTGTCATCAGAACAGAACTATCAGTAGACATGGTTCTTGTGGTTTCTTGTGGCTACCTTGAGGTTCCAAAGTCCGTGGCCCCTCCATACTATCAGTAGACATGGTTCCGGATGGTTTTCCCTAGGGATAGGTCTGATTTCTATTTTGAATCCAAACCCACCCACGAGAACTATCAGTAGTCATGTGTATTTTATAGAACCACGTTTCTAAACGAACTAGTCGAGGATCTATTGGTGGTTTCTCTGAGCTGTGCTAACTGTATGGACTGTGGGGTTTTTGTTTTGGTGGGTTTTGGGCTGCTTTGAGTTCCTGGGGTTTCCTGGGTTGTTCTAGAGGTATCCTAGGGGTTTCTTGGGTTGTTCTAGAGGTATCCTAGGTTGTTCTAGAGGTATCCTAGGGGTTTCTTGGAGTTTCTTGGGGGCTGCTTGATTAACATAGGTTCAGGAATCGGCCAACAAGTTGTTCAAGAGGGTTCATTCGTGTTCAAGAGGGTTCAAGAGGGTTCATTCGTGTTCAAGAGGGTTCATTCGTGTTCAAGAGGGTATGGGAGGGTTCATTCGTGTTCAAGAGGGTTCATTCGTGTTCAATAGTGTTTGGCAATGTTTGGCAATGTTTGGCAATGTTCAATAGTGTTTGGCAATGTTCAATAGTGTTTGGTAGTGTTTGGTAGTGTTTAGACTTGTTCAATAAAGTTTGGCATTTACAATGTACTATATACGATTAGTTTATACCATTGAGTTTTTATTTACTAATGTTATAAGTGGTTGTTCATTTGGTTAGGTTTGGTTAGGTTTGGTTAGTATATGTGTATAGTATGTGTTATAGTATTGAATTGATTTTTCTTTTCTTATTCTTTATTCTCTTAACTTTAGTTTCTTATTGAATTGTTTTTTTTTTTCTTTTTGTTGTTTTGATGATTGTTTTTTCTATTGTTGTTTTGATGATTGTTTTGGGAAGCTTATTCTTTTCTATTCTTTTGATGGTTGTTTTGGGAAGTTCATGGTCGGGTTCATGGTCGGGTTCATGGTCGGGTTCATGGTCGGGTTCACTTATAGCAGACTCTAGGACTTTGACAATAGCAACAATTTCTGGATAGTAAGCAAAAGGTTCATCAGAGTTTCAGTCGAGGTTTTCATTAGACGAAAATGCCTGCGGACTTTAGGTTTTTTATATAGAACAGACAAAATGATTGTGCCGTTCCTAACCAATGTACTATATACGATTGTGAGTAGATATGGATGAGTCCCAAGCAACCAACAAGGGTTTTTTGAGGTTGTGTGGTATCATGAGCCAAATGAATGTCAACCGATGTTTTATATATTGTCGCACATACAGTTAAGGTTTCTGTTGGGCATCAACTTTTTATCTAACAATACAAACCATGGTTACAAGGTTTTCAGTTGATTTAAGCGCATTTTTTTACCGAGCAGGTTTTCACGAACCATTCGCTTTATCAGTTTTCTTAACCAATTCTTTAATTCTTTTATACTATGTTTTTTCATTTGGGTATACACTAGAGACAAAGTAGGGTATAATTCAAATACCTCCAATAGAGTCATAGTGTCCCAATTTGCTTGATGTTTTCTTTTTATTTCAGCAATGCCATAAATTTGTGAATCAATTTCGTAGTCTGTGCTATTTTCTAGTCCTGAAGGTATGGTTTTGGACCTTTTGGTTATATGGAAATTATTTAATGTATCTGATACCCAATGGTTTAGTTCATGAGAAATAGTTGCTTTCATCCTTTCGGGATTAAATTCGTTTAGTAGCTTAACGAACTGTGGTGCTTTTTTCTTGAACTCTTCTAGGCCTAAGCCTTCGAACATGAATACTAAACGCATGGCACTTTCTGATGGCGTTAGTTTTATAAATCCATTTTTGGGTGAATAGTTAGAAGATCCATTAAAGAAGCCTATGTAGATTAGCAATGGTCGTATTTCATGAGCCTTCATGGCATCTTTTGACTTTAATTTACTAGAATCCAGTTTTAGTAAAAGAACATCTTTTTTGAACAGAGGTCCTTTTTTGCTTCCCGTATAGAAGCTCTTCAATTCAGGAGGGACCTTGAAGTCTTTGAAGTCTTTTAGGAAAGAAGCTATGGTAGAATGGTCGAATATAAGGTCTACATCTTTGCTCAGATCAGACATCGCTTCTCTTAGATAAGTTTTTACAGGTATCATAGTCCCTTGGGTGTTGATTTAGTATATTTATCGACCTGCAATGTTCTTTAAGACATCAAGCTGGGAATCGGTTAATTCATTATACTTCATTTCTATTTTTCGCATAGAAGCCAAAAAATCTTCATGGTGCATGGACCTAAAATTGATTGGAGGATCTGATAGCTCCTCAGCACCAAAATATTCTCGTAGTTCATTTAGTTCGGAAGAGTCACAGGAATCTATGAACTCATCAACACTTATATCAGTTTCAAACATCATATATTCGGAAATTTCTATGTTAGGCATTTTTTTTTGTGTTATGAATAGTTTTTGTATATGGTAAAGTTCGTTTATTTTTCATCTGTAAATAATTTACTAAGTCTAAGATTGATATAATTGTCAATATCATCTAAACATTTTTTAGCACAGGTTATTCCTACCTTGATATTGTCTTCTTTACCCAATTATCCTCAGCTAACTCAGTTAGTTGCTTTTTGTAATTTTTGCTATTTTATATTCCTTTTTACTTATCGTAATTTTGTTTTGTTTTGTCATAATAACTAAGTTTTGTTTGTTTTATCAATACAATAATATACACATAGTTCTATTGAATGTCAATTGTTTTTTTTTAGTTAAAAAATTGTGTAAATGAATCGTTCCCATAACTATCTTTGGTTAACTCAATGATTTCTCGAATGGTTCTGTCTTTCTCAACAATTCCATTAGATTCCACAAAGTCTCTAGTACCAAAAGAACACGCACTTGTTATAGTTCGATAGCAACTAATAGAATCTTCAAAAGTCAATACTGAATCCAATGTTAGGTGTTCAAAGTCTTCTTTGCTTCGATTAGTTACCTTATAAACTAAATCTTGGTATGCTTCCTTTAGGGTATCACCATGTGCCACTTAGTTCAATCGGTTACTAGGTAAAATTCTGTTGGGTCATTTAACTTCTTGACTTGATACACATTACCTTTTTTGTAAACAACTTCTGTAAATAGTCCATCAACTAGAATATACTTACCATCTTCCCAAATAATAGGATTGTCTCCTAGTTTAGTGTAAGGTATGTTTAAATCTGAGTATAAATTACCACCAACCGTAGGATTGAATCCCTTTGGGATTTTGGTTACACTGTCTAAGTATAAACCACCACCCACCGTAGGATTGAATCCCTTTGGTATTTCGGTTACATTACTTAAGTCTAAATAACCACCGACCGTAGGATTGAATCCCTTTGGTATTTTAGTTACACTATGTAAGTCTAAAGTACCACCAACCGTAGGATTGAATCCCTTTGGTATTTTGGTTACACTGTCTAAGTATAAACCACCACCCACCGTAGGATTGAATCCCTTTGGTATTTTGGTCACAGTATCTAAGTTTAAATAACCACCCACTGTTGGATTGAATCCCTTTGGGATTTCGGTTACATCAAGTAAGTTAACATCACAATCAATAATATCAATTCCAAGATATTGATTTTCTGTGATATTTAGGTGAGTTTTTAGTTCTTCTTTATTCATAATAACTAAGTTTTGTTTGATTTATCAATACAATAATATACACATAGTTCTATTGAATGTCAATTGTTTTTTTTTTTAGTTAAAAAATTGTGTAAATGAATCATTCCCATAACTACCTTTAGTTAATTCAATAATCTCCAGAACGGTTCTATCTTTTTGAACAATTCCATTAGATTGTACAAAGTCTTTAGTGCCGAAAGAACACGCACCCGTCACTGTTCTATAACAAGCAATGGATTCTTCGAAAGTCAATATTGAATCTAAGGTTAAGTGTTCAAAGTCTGTTGTAGTTCGATTAGTTACCTTATAAACTAAGTCTTTATATGCCTCTTTTAAGGTATCGCCATGTGCCCATCTAGTTCCATCAGTTACAAGGTAAAATTCTTTTGGGTTTCCTATTTTTTTAACTTGATACACATTACCTTTTTTGTAAACAACTTCGGTAAATAGTCCATCAACTAGAATATACTTACCATCTTCCCAAATAATAGGATTATCTCCTAGTTTAGTGTAAGGTATGTTTAAATCTAAGTATAAACAACCACCAACCGTAGGATTGAATCCCTTTGGGATTTCAGTTACACTATGTAAGTCTAAACTACCACCAACCGTAGGATTGAATCCCTTTGGTATTTCAGTTACACTATCTAAGTTTAAATTACCACCAACCGTAGGATTGAATCCCTTTGGTATTTTAGTTACACTATGTAAGTATAAACTACAACCAACCGTAGGATTGAATCCCTTTGGTATTTTGGTCACAGTATCTAAGTATAAACTACAACCAACCGTAGGATTGAATCCCTTTTGGATTTTGGTTACACTAGGTAAGTCTAAATAACCACCGACCGTAGGATTGAATCCCTTTGGTATTTCGGTTAGACTACGTAAGTACAAACCACCACCCACTGTAGGATTAAATCCTTCTGGGATTTCTATTAGACCATATAAGTCTAAATTACCACCAACAGTATCAATTCCAAGATACTGATTTTCTGTAATTTGTAGGTAAGTTTTTAGTTCTTCTTTATTCATAATAACTAAGTTTTGTTTGTTTCATCAATACAATAATAATAATTTGATTCATCAATATACACATAAGCCAAATAAATATCAATTGTTTTTTAATTTGATTCTGTATGATGGTCTTGTGGTAGTGTTAGATAATCTATGGGCTGTGTTTGCATAATATCCACAATTTCATCATGACTACGTGGGTAGTAGAAGTTACCGTCCACCCCAACATCAAGTGATTTGCCACGACCCAATGCCTTATCAGCGGGCAAATGTACATGGCCATGTAAGTGAATCCACCCATCCCCCATATTATTCCAGGAAGCGATTGGATAATGTGAGCATATAATTTTACAACCGTCTCTTTTTGCTTGAGTTTCTTGGCGGACGTTTACCTCAGCAATACCGTTCCAAACTTCTGTGAAGATACTTTGTATGCCATTTTTATTATTAGCGATATGGTGGTCGTGGTTGCCTAACAACAAATAAAGGGTTTTTACATTTAATTGCGACCGGAACTTTTCAATATTATCAAAACCATTGAATGAAAAGTCTCCCAAATGAATCAATATATCATCCTCACCGACAAAAGTATTAATGTTGTCAACCAATGTCTGATTCATTTCATCGAGTGTTTGGAAGTCTCGTGTTTTGTCTGTGGCACTTTTCCACTTAGAGGTTCCAGCACAAATATTAACATGGTCGAAGTGTGTATCAGATGTCCAAAATAATTTTTGGCCTGTTTTTAAAATAATTTGTTTCATATATGATTTTTTATGTGTACTATAATATAACAAAGCACCATTGATTGTCAATGGTGCTTTACAAACTTTTACATAATTTATTTCTTGGTATCAAAAACAAGACCATCATCTTCTAAACATTCGAAGTCTTTATACGCAAGAGAATCTAATTCAACCCACTCAAGTCCGTCGATATATGCCATAGTAGTTTTTGATGGATTCTTTATTGGATTCATGAAAATGCCGATGGTGTTATATTTGCGAGCAAAATAACGTGCCCAAAAAGCACCGAGAGAAGTTCCAGCAATTATATCAGTTAATTCCATAGTTTTTGCTATAGGTTCAATAGTATTGATTACACTTTGAACAGTTGAGTAATGCTTTGGTGCAATTATCTCAGCATCAGGAAAAAAAGATCGGATTTTATTAATATTTTTGCCATTCTGGCCGGAATTAAATCCATGAATATATAAGATTCTCATAATGAAATGTATTTTTTTGGTGTATTGTATGAATGTTTAGTCTTTTGGACGATAACACCCAAAACATTCAAAGAAAATGTTATGGCAGCAAATGATAATAAAACGGAAAGGTGTAACATAATGTAGATAGGTTTGTTCAATGTTTTTTTTTAATCATGTACAAATATACACATAACCCACATGAATGTCAATAGGTTTACAAAATAATATTAGTTCTGTTTCTGAGAATGGATGTCGGTTTTATTCCAGCGAGGCCGCAGCGTGAAGCCCGTTTTAGGTGTATAACGTTTTTCACCGTTTACTATAGAATAAACATCCGCAACAAGAAATTTCTTGTTTAATGAAACTTGCGGTAAACCACTCGATGAAAAGCCAACACATATACCATAGACCAATCCTTTATGTTTGGCAGGATTATAGACAATAGTATTCCCTAACTCAGGTTCTATTCCAAAAATATCTTTTCTTTTATTCATAATTTTATAAACTTAGGTTTGATTAATTTCCATATTAAACCACTGTAGTCTGCTTTATTATTCATTTTGTATAGCAATCCATGATATTTAGTAGGATATGTTTGAACTAATATAGCAAAACTCTTTTGAGTTTCTGGTTCATGTTGCATAATTTCGTTCATAATAGATCGACAAGAATTATCAACTGTCGTGAATTGTTTTTCTATGAATTCTTCGTAACTTTTTATTTTATTATAAAACTCATCTGGCACGTCTGTAAGTAAATTTTCTAAGTCGCCGCCAGTAGAAAGGTATTTCCAGATGGATGTAGTGCTAACTTCAGTCATTATTCGGTGCAATCGAATATACTCAAGTCCTTTAATTTTCATTCGAGACCCATTTGTAAACTTAACTACATATCCTTCTTGATTGTTGCCTATTGTGTCTTTTAATTTGCTGATGTCCGTACTTGGGTAACGTTTAACAACTTCACAATTTAGAAGGTTGGCTGCTATTTGTAAACCTTTGTAGCAAATTTCTTCACCACTAAGAATATTAATAGCACCAAGCATAACAATTTTTTCTTGTCCTTTATAATCAACTACGATTCTGTTCCAGTCAGCAATATATTCGAATATATAAGTATACCCTGGAATCAGTGTGGATGAATCTAGTTCATCAAATAAACTTTGTGCGGCCTTTGCCTGTTCTGATGTAAATGAACCACGGGAAGCGACTATCCATTTCTCTTTATAGTAAAATACTGTAATTAGAGAACCGTCCATCTTTTCAAAAACCTCAAATGTTTTGGTTTCTGTATGTTCGTTTTCTTCAATATTAAAAAACTTTTCAAATGGACGAGAAATTACAGTACCGAATTGGTCTGTTACCAATCCTCGGCATTTTAGGGTAATTTCGTCCCATTTTCGGTTGTATTGAGTAATGTTGGAGTAATTCCAAATAGTCAAAGGCATAGTTGGGTGTGTCTGTTTGATAAGCCACCCGTCTTTGTAATATGTTTCCAATGTTTTTTTAATCATGTACAAATATACACATAGTAAGGGACAATGTCAACCAATATTATTTACATTATAAAAGTTTTTGGTTCGGTGTTGAAGTGTTTATATGTGTTATCAACAAAACTAGCATTGATAAAAGTAGTATCTTCTGATTCGTATACTGTAGAATTTTTGATTTCCAATTCACCGAACCTAAAATTATCGTGAACGTGGCCGAATATATGGTATTTTGGTTTGATTCGTTTAATAAATTCATATAATGAATATGAGCCGCAGTTTATGCGGTTTGGTGGTAAGTCCAAAATACCTATAGGAGGCCCATGAGTTACTACAATATCATGATAGTCAATTTTATGATAAACATCATTTAGTTCAATTTCAGTCTTCATATAGAACCAATCATAAAACGGTGGGGTATGAGGAGAACCATAAATGCTAATACCGTCGATAGTTACAGACTCATCTATCAATAAAGTAACACCGGACGTGGCTGCCATTTCTCTAGCAAGGTCGGTATTTTGTGCTATGAAGGCTGAATGATTGCCTGGGACTAAAATTTTATGTCTTATGTCTAGATTGTGGAACCAATTTAAAAATCTCATAAATTCCCACTTGTTTATATGAGGATTTGGATGATTTGTCTCGTCTCCCGCATGAATAATAAGATCTACATTATTGTCTATTATTACTTTGCTGTGGAAATTATGGGTGTCTGATATAACTTGTGCTTTCATTAATATAAGTCTTCACTAAAAAGTTTTTTCTTAAGTTCGTTGGTTTGCCCTGCTTTGTGTGTAACTTCATCCATTAGAGTTCTCTTTTATGTGTTAAATATTGTATGAACATACCCTGGACAGAAAGACAAATTATCATTAGCCCTTGTATTTTTCTGGATATTTCTAATGTTATTTCTAGTTCCATGTTTTTGCTTATTCATAATTTTAGTTTTTTATTAATGCAATAATATAAACATAAGCCAGGTAAATGTCAACCAATATTTTCAAATTTTTATTTACTCCAGTCTATTTTTTCCCAATTTTCATCAATTGCTTTTACGTCTTCTGTTCTTCTGTCACTTCCTTTCCCATTAAACCTTACTAATTGTTTCATTTTTTATATACTAAGGTTTATTTTATTTAGCTCATCTACGATTGAACGAGCAGCTCGTGTTGGCGAACCGTTATTGTCTATTTCTATTATAGGAACGTTTCTATCATTATCAATCCAGCTTCGGCTATCATTATTAAAAGAGGTTCCTTCTCTTTGTAAATTAATAACATATAAATCAAATGTCTTTTCTAGGAGGTAGTACTCGTTTTGAAAACCTAAGTCTGTTATGATGGAAAAATTGTCAGTTTCAAGGGTTTTTATTTTTTCAGCGACGGCTGTTGCCCAAACATTTTCGCCATTAACTACTTTGGCGTGTCTTTCAGACACAAAAATCAAAAAGTTTCTAGGACTCATATCGAATAATAAGGGATTTTTTTTGTCTTTTAATATTCTGTTGGTACATAAAAAAAGAAAATCTTCGTATAATAAAAGGTGAGATATGTATTGGTAGGCATATTCATATAAAGAATCTTTGAACGAAAAAGATTTTACCGTATGTCCTTGGTATTCAATAATTTCTACTAGTAAAGAGGCAACTGTATCTTTACCTGAGCCAGGCGGTGAATTAAATGCTATTACTGGTATTTTTTTCATAATCGAATGGAGTTTGCTAGATTTTTTTTCATTTTATCTATTGTTTCTGTTGGCACTTCATGGATATTTAAACCATCGTGCCTATTTTCCTTTACTATTATATGAACATCATAGCCATATAATTTTGCCAGGTCTATGTAGGGTTTCATTTCTTTTTCCTTAGTAAATGTATTGGAAACCGCTATTTTTTTCTTTTCTTTTTTCATTAACATCTCTGCTCTGGCAAAACACCAACTGTGAGCAGATGATAGTTCTTCTCTTTTCCATTCATAAATACCAGATTGCTCGAAGAACATATCAGCTTCACAAATATTAGAGGTAAAAAGTTTTGCTAGTGTGGTTTTGCCGGAGCCTGGGACTCCTCGGATAATTAATAATTCTTTGGGCATATTATTATTGTATTTTTTACGTATAGTACAATATAACAAAAAATCTTGATTAAGACAAATATATATCATTAAAGCCGAACATAATATTGAGTACTAATATTTCGGTTTCTGTATTAGATCTAAGAAGACCTATTTTTTTGTAGTATTCATATTCATTAAAACTAGTATTTACCATACCTTGAATATCGAGAAAAGAAGGATCAAAGTTACTTTGATTTTTTATTATCTCCATAAAGTCTTTTACCAAATATGCTAGTTTTTTTACGGGTATATAAGCATCAGAAGCGCAAATTTCGTAGATAAGAGTCTTCAGTATTAGGTGTTCCATTTTTGCTTTCCTTTCGATTTTTCTTTATGGCCAATTTTCTTTTTTTATCGAATTTATCTTCTGAATATTGGTCTTTTCTAGTCTTTCCCATTTTAAGTACTTTTGCTATTATTTTATAATTTTGATATACGTAAGAAATTTTACTATTCGATAAATAACAGATTCTGATATTATTATCCAAAAAATCGTTAAGTATACAAAAACCTCAAAAATTCTTGTACACTCAAGATATAATTCCATTTTTTTAGATTTAGGTTATACCGGGATTAATCCAGGAAAGGCCTTATGTACAACTTTCAATGAACACTTTTCTAAATTTCCTGCCCTTACTTGTAGAATCCATTTTGCCTCTATAGGTGTTACTGCTTCTAGCATTTGAATGTATTTTTTTTCACGTTGAATAGCTTTCATATTATCGAAACCTCTACCAACCAAAAACATATTGAATTGATGCAAGTTTTTCTGTAAATTCAAAAAACCATCAGCGCCTTCAGGTGACTCAGTACTTTTTTTGTATGGAGGAACTCCTTCTGGAATTGACCAATTTATTGATGGATTATAGGCTAATGTGAATAATGCTTTCAGTTCGTTACTTTGGTTATCGGTAAGAATTTTTACCTTTGATAAAAACTGATTAGTGGCTTCCAGTTCTTCAAATATTGTATTGAATCTTTTAGTTATTTTAAATTTTTTGTCCATTTTCGGTCATTTTATTAGTGTTGTGATTTATTTATCAAAATTCGCCCATGTGTTCTACTAAATGTTTTAGTCTATTTTTTATGAAGTATGATAATAGTTTACTTCTCGAGCCATTTGCGGGTTTGGTATATAATTCTATAATTGGATTGTAGATTCTATCGGGAATCTTTGTGAGGTCCACAAGTTCCTGGTTTCTGTTGTAATTTCGCAACCACTCAGAACTTTTAAAATCTTCAGGTTTCGTGGTTTTAAAGTACTCTAGTTTTTTTGCGGACATCGTAGATTGCCTAATCCCAGAAACAAAGACATTATCATTGCTAAGTATGTTAGGAACACCGTCGCCCTTATCTCCTTTTATAGTATGTTCTAGAAGATAGTCAATAGGATCCTTTATTTTAACGAATTTTTTTTGTATAGGACTGAACTGTTCGACTCTTTCGTACCGTTGAAGTTGCTTAAAATCATGGTCAGAAGATAAAATCATTATGTTCTCACTGTCCGGTTTTAACCAATTATAATCAGCATTGGTTCTAGCATTTCTTTCGTGAATTGTTATTGCCGCTATTACATCATCTGCCTCGGCATTATTCATACGGATAAATTTATAGGGAAATACAGTATCAAGTTCTTCAAGAACTAAATTAGAAATTCTGTATAATTCATTCCAATCAGTTTCGTCTTTATCCCTATGTTTTTTCCTGCCCGCTTTGTAATTCGCAAAGACATCTTTTCGCCATGGGTGTTTACCATCAGCACAGATAACCAATTCCCCATAATCAGCCTTGAATTTATTCCTATAGATTCTAAGCGTGTTTAATATAAAATGCCGACCCATGATTTCATCTAGCATGCCACCGTTAATTTTCTGTTGCATCATTAATCCAGCAATGGATATTTGAGATATGTCTACTAGTATCATTAAAATATATTTAAGATTATTAAATTCTTATTGGTCCTATGGGTAGGAAGTTTTTCCATATCATGGACTAAATCGCCAAATATTTTTTTAGAATACCTTTTCTGTGTTTTGTGGATGTTTATTGCAACAGAAGGAAAATACTTGAGAGGTATTTTTTTGAAGCCTGATAAATTTACATCTAGATTTATCAGTGTAGTACCTTGGACATCTATTGTTTTGTCTTTTTCGGCTACAACATACCAGATTCTTTTCCTAGAAGTATCTGCGAAATAGATTTCAGTAGAACCTATTATCTTTTTGTGGTCTTTTGATGATAAATTTAACTTATTATCATCTTGCTTGAAGTGAAAACCTGACAGTTGTTTTTTCGCAGCAATGTTTTTTTTGCTTTGTCGTGGTTTCCTGATTTTTTCGTTTCGTATATAATTACCAACACAATCAACTATATTTTGTATAGTTTTTTTGAGCTTCATGATGCCCGACTTAGGTCCTGGATAATACTCACGGTATTCCTTAATGCCTTTTAATGCCTTTTCGAGGTCAGACAGTTCATCTGTGTAAAAAGGAATAATCGCAGCAGCGGTCTTTACCGGCACTTCAAGTTTTCTTAGATATAATTCAACATCAAAAGTATGGTCCTTTAAGTCCACAACATGGTCAAAATCTGGGAGTATTTTTTTACGAAGGTAAAACCTTATTTTTTCTTCAGGTGTTAATACAGAGACCGGTTTTTTTACAGGTGTTGGATCTGGATCTGGAGAATCTTCAACATGAGTTTCAAAAATCTCTATCATTTCTTTTAATCTAGTATCAAAAGTTACCTTTGTCAGGTCGTCTGGTTCCCAACCTCGAGTTATACATCTAGCAACCCAACCTAAGGTAATGTAATGAAATGTATCTGAAACATTTTTTACCGATTCATAATTTTTAGGGTCATTTAGTTTAAGGTATGAAAGAAGGTATTTTCTTGAATCCTTTTTATTCTTGAGTTTTGTGTACCAGGAAAGAGCGTGACTCAATGAAAATTTTTCGTTTATTACAGGCTCATCCTTACCTAAAAGGATTTGTTCTACTGTGGTTTCTCTCATTTTTTGTATTATGTTTATTAATATGTTCAACAATATAACAAAAAATGCCATAAATTCAAAATTTATGGCATAAAAGTTTTAATCTGTTATTTTTTTTAGTAAGTTATACCAATCCGCGGCCCGAAATTCCCAATTATTCCTAAAATCAGCATATTCTTTAGCCGACCTGAGCGTAGTATTATTAAGTAATTGATAATTCGTGCCTTTAACAAATTCTATAGCTCCCTTAAGACAAGAATAAAAAGTACTAGCATGGTCTTGGATGTTTTCTGTGTATTGATAAAAAACCCCATGGTTGCTTGTGGTTTCTGGTATTGCCGCTAAATCAGATGCAACTATTAAATTTCTAGAACTCATTGCTTCTATTAACGTTATACCCGAGGTTTCTTTCCATATTGATGGATACGCAAATATATGAGATTTACCCAAGTAGTCACGAACTACTGAATTCTTAACGGTACCATGATTAGTCATTTGTGGATGTGCATCAATTCTTTCAAATAATTTCTCGTAGGCCTTATCTCTTTCTTTCCAGCCATACAAATTAAAACTAGAAAATATGTCTAAATGTATATCTGGCATATCCCTAACAATATGTTCAAAAACGGGTACTAGTATTTCTAAGCCTCTGTGCGGTGTTGGTGTGTATATTAACCGAATTTTATTGTCTTCTGAGTTTTTATCCAATTCAGACTCATCGAATTTATCTATACAGTTTGGAAAAACTATACAATGGGAATAAGGAATATCGAATAGGTTTACATACCTTTCCTTTTGCCAATGAGAAACAAAAATTATCTTAGTGTATTTTTTCCAACCTCCATTTCCCATTGCATTAATAGCTTCATTATCTTCTGCTAAATCCTGGGCCCAAAATATTGCAGGTAAATCCGGCACTAATTCCCTTTCCCTTGAAACTACTATTTGGACTTTATCGAGCAGACCTGGTTCCATTTTTTCCATCTCGAGTTCTAATCTATATTTCATCATCTCCGAGCCGCCCATAGCATTTACGGATAAATTGTCTTTGTGTATCATTTTTAAGGTATTTGTGGTTTTTTAAAATTAATCATTAAAAGATTTGAATTTTTTATTTAAAAATTTGCTTACGGACATGATTAGATTATTTGTATTATTTATTTTAGCGCTAAATGTTGTTATAATAGTACTAAGTCTTATATAGTCATTTATTATATACCTTTGGCGAGTAATAAGGTATATTATTAATATAAAATTTATGATGGATAACATTAAAGCTAGATTTTCTATCATTTTTCTATTATTTTATTGGTGTCTGTTAGTATTTTATGTACCTGTCCGACAGTATAAAAGTCATGAGTTCCTTTATTTTCTGGATAAACACAATCTAATATAAATTCAGCACAGTCTCTTCGGGCTTTTATTATTCTTAAACCAAAAACCATTGTAAATGCTTTACCAATTACTTGCCAAGTGCCATATTTTTCTTCTTTGTTATATGCAATCATCGCAAGATCCCAAGAAGACTTAGAAACAGATGGTACTAATTTATAGATTAAATTATAAGACCTTTTTCTGAATTTAGTTTTCAATATTCTAGGAATCTGAAGAGATATTTCTTCACCTTTATGTACAAAAACTACATGACTGTATTCTTCTAAACCAGAACCACGTTTTGAAAAAAACCTAATTACTTTGTCTAGAACCGTTTTGGATTTGAAAAATGCTATATAGTAGTCTGTGTCGTTCATGTGAATTTTTTTTAATAAATAAATGTAAAACCATTATGGATATTGATATTTATTGGCTGAGTTTTTGGTCAATTTTCGTGGGCATGGAATTGTTTATTCTTATAAAAAATACAATAAGTACATCCGATTTAGATGAGAATTGCGAAGACTAAGGACTTTTTAGTCTTTTCTGTTACTGAAAGAATTTTTAATTAATGCGGAAGATGTTGGATTCGAACCAACGCCTCTTCCAGTTGGGCTACACAAGCAATTAAAATTCGCACTCTCTGTAGGATTCGAACCCACACCACAGCGTCCGAAGCGCCGCATGATATCCAGTTTCACTAAGAGAGCAATTGTACACCCGGAGGGATTCGAACCCACAACCATTGCCTTAGAAGAGCAACGCTCTAGTCCAGTTGAGCTACGGATGCATTAATAATTCAAATGAGGTACAAGAGGGATTCGAACCCACGTGTTTCAGATTTGCAGTCTGATGCCTATCCTCTCGAGCCATTGTACCAATGTGAGCAATGTAGGATTCGAACCTACAACATCTACCATGTAAAGATAGCACTCTTCCAGTTGAGTTAATCGCTCGTTTTTTGTGTGGACTAGGCAAGATTCGAACTTGCGACTCACCCATTATGAGTGGGGCACTCTAACCAACTGAGTTACTAGTCCATTTAATATCGTTAATCCCACCAAGTTCTACTATATTGACTATAATAATTCCATAAAAGGTTATGTGCTTTTTCGTGTTTTGAATAAGCTTTATCTAAGTAAACGCTATACAAGGTCAAACGTTGTTTTGATAACAAAGAATCATCGGTCTGTGATGTATTTCTACAAGGAACACGCCCTAATTCTTTTTCGGCTAACTCTATAACCTCAATTATATAGTCCTCATTTTGAACTTTTTTGTATAATCTTAACCAAGTTCTTATGGTTTGAGAATCCCTGTTTGCAGTGCGTGAATAAGCATCACTGCTTTCAAGAAAATCTCTCATATCCTTTAAATATTCAGACAACAAAATTTCCCCATAATCTCGGCTGTAGTTTAATTGCCTATGGATTATAGGAATCCACTTAATCATCTTTTTTATATAACGAACTGTTCTTTTATAGTATCGTGAAATGCCCATGTGAATCCTATATCATTATTTTAATGGGTGACTAACGAGATTTGAACTCGTACCAACAGTTCCACAAACTGTCGTGCTAACCGTTAACACCATAGCCACAGTTGCCCAAACAGGATTCGAACCTGTATCTCCGGCTTCAAAGGCCAGCTTCCTGCCAATTAGAAGATTGAGCAATGAAAAAACTAGAATTCTAGTTTTAGTGGGAAGGGCGAGATTCGAACTCGCACATACTCGGTACTTCACACCGAAGCTCTACCATTGGAGCTACGATCCCGTATATATTCAGCGACACCAAAGGGACTCGAACCCTCATTTTCTTCATCGACAGTGAAGAGCATTATCCAGTTATGCTATGGTGTCAGTTGTGCACCCGGTAGGACTTGAACCTACAACTCTTCCGTTAAAAGCGGAATACTCTATCCATTTGAGTTACGGGTGCGTTTTTATCAATACATTAATAATAATTTGATTCATCAATATAAACATAAGTCTATTGAATGTCAACCATTTTTGTTAAACCTTTTAATTATTTTATCAAATATACCATCGGCATTTATACCAAAATCATTAAGTGGTGAACACCACACAAAGTGAGCATCACCGAGATCGTAAAGGTTCATATCATCAACGGCAACATAGCAGTCAACATCAACGAGATTAGTATTAGAACTCATCCACGAAGATATTTCACGAACTCTAACAGATGCCAAGGATTCTGTTAATTTTCGAGCCCGAGTTGGGGTAAAATCAATAGGTTTCTTTATAATTCCTTGATTGATATAATAATTACCCATTTCTTCTAGTGTTGCGAATTGTCTCCAATCAGATGAAATTACTATTTCACAATCAGTGGCATTAATAATTTCGTTAAGAATATCAATAGACTTCTTATTAAAATTATCGAACCTCAAATTCACGTCTTCGTGGTTCAAAGTAAATTCATTATCCTGCTTTGTGAATCGAGTACCCCATTCATCTCCATGGCATATAACGCCATCATGGTCTAAGAATAATACGTTCATTTAATGTTTTGCTAAATAATCAGCAGCATAAGTAATTAGTGCTCCAGTATGTTTTGTCCGTACTTTATATCCCATACCTTCGACTAATCCAACGGCTTGTCTGAAAACAGTGTTTGATTTATATTTTGGGTCTGGATTTAAGTCAATATCGACTATGCCTACTTGGTCGTAACCCAGTTGTTCTTTAATATACTCAGCAGTTTTAACAGCAGACCAAACTTCATGTAATAGTCTTTCTGCCATATTATTGACTTTCTTTACATTCCATTTGTTGAATAAAATATGAGCGCCTTTGCCCTCGATATATAAAGCAACTACTACAACATAAACAGTTTTTTTGGAGACATTTTGAGAATCAGCACCAATAAGTATCTGAGTTTCTGGATGAATTTTTTTATACTCATGTATATAATTTGCTAAATCAACATTGTTTCTAGTGTCAAACCTTGTGTATATCATAGAATTACCTCATTTCATGAGTGTTTATATTAAAGTAAAGTACCCCATCCCGGATTCGAACCGAGGATTCCACGTAGAAAGCGTGGCGAGATAGACCGCTGCTCAAATGGGGCAAGAGTGTATGTGGAGGGATTCGAACCCCAAGTCCTTGTAAGGAACCAGATTTACAGTCTGGCGAGCCAACCAATTGCTCAACACATACATATAGATTAAAGTTGCTCCTTGCGTAGGATTCGAACCTACACACACTGCATTAACAGTACAGCGCTCTGCCAGTTGAGCTAGCAAGGAATGTGAGCGGGTGTGGAGAATCGAACTCCAATCCTCTGCTTGGAAGGCAGATATAATTGCCGTTATACGACACCCGCATTGGTAAGTAGCACTGATGAGAATCGAACTCATTTGGCGTGGTATATGAGACCTCGCTGGTTACGTAACCCAGTGCCGATTAAATCAAGTCCGGTGAGGTGGATTTGAACCACCGTGATCTTCCTCCCAAAGGAAGCGAGATAGGCCTGACTCCTCTACCACCGGATATAAAAGGTGTGGATACAATGAGAATTGAACTCACCACAGATTGATTGCAAATCAATCTCGCCAGCCTTGGAACATGTGTACCCAAAAAAGAATCGTTCGGTCGGCAAGTTTCTTCTACACTCAGTTGAACGATTGTACTCTTACGTGGATTTGAACCTCGAATCTTCCGTGTATCAGACGGATGCTTTAACCAGATTAAGCTATAAGAGTGTGTTTTATCAATACAATAATGTACGAATAAACCTATTAAATGTCAATAGGTAAATTGAATAATATTGAGGCCATTCTCGGTAACGATCCGAGGTCTCTGAGTTACAAAGCCAGTGTTCTGCCAATTAAACTAAACGGCCAATAAAAATCTTTCAGTAATTCAATGAACTTAATACGCACCAAGGCGAGGAATCGAACCTCGAGCGAAAGTTTTGGAGACCTTCATGTTACCGTTACACCACCAAGATAAAACTAAAAAAGGGATTCAATATTTCCATTGAATCCCTTTATAAAAAAATTTTATAAAATTCAATAGACTAACAGTAAAAGGTCAGAAGATGGCGCACCAATATAAGGAGCCACCAAGAAATTCTCGGTATTTAGATTCGTATGTCTTATATGTTTTGTATTTTTCATATTGTTATTTATAAGAATTTTTATTAGTGGCGGGAGCAAGATTCGAACTTGCGAAGATCTGCTTATGAGACAGACAAGGAACACCAACACCTATTGCCCCGCTATATTATAATCGTAAAAAGTGGAAACGGGTGGAATCGAACCACCGTCCAAATTGTCTTAATATAAAACATTTACAACTATTTTGCCTATTAGTTCTTCATCATCGTTAAAGTGGCAACCAATGAGTTCTTGTTGATTTTTTACATTTAATGATTTATCGTAGCGGAAATAAACGTAAAACCGAAACTTTAGATATATTTTTGTCATCGGAAATATCGTCCGGCTCTAAAAAAGTGTTTAGAGGTAGGTTTTTACTGAACGTACAGATCAGGCAGCCTAGGCTGCAATTGCAAGGTTATTGTTATTTGCGTAACATTTGTCTCTTAGCGAAATAGACGAATTCGAGTTGTGTTATATATCAGCCTCAACCTGTCGAAGCCAATGCGTTCCCATATATTGTTTTTTATTTATCATAATTTGATTCATCAATATAAACATAAGTCTATTGAATGTCAAATTTTTTCGTGAATTATTTAGAAAAAATTAAGATTCATTAGTTTTCCCAAAGACATTAAAAAACCTTTTCGTTTCCAAGGACCCGAGCATTTCCAGAGACACTAGCCTGCCCATAGACCTCAGCACTTCCATAAACTATAGCCTTTCCAGAGACCTTAGCATATCCAAAAACCCTAGTCTTTCCATAGACCCTAGCATTTCCAGAGACCCTTGCTTCGCCATAGACCTTAGCATTCCCAGAAACCCAAGCATTTTCATAGACCTTTGCTTCATCAAAGACCTGGGCATCACCAAAGACCTGGGATTTATCATAAACTATAGCCTTTCCAGAGACCTTAGCATATCCAAAAACCCTAGCATTTCCAGAGACATTAGCACTTCCAGAGATTTTAGCATTTTCAAAGACCTGGGCATCACCAAAGACCTGGGATTTATCATAGATTATAGCTTTTCCAGAGATTTTAGCATTTTCAAAGACCTTAGCATATCCAAAGACCCTAGCATTATCAGTAACTACAGCCTTCCCATAGACTTTTGCGCTATCATAGACAAAAGCATTTCCAGTAAGGTTCTTAGTGGATTCAATGAATCCGCCTTTTGTACCTTCACGACCGTGGACCATGTGGTTTTTTGTTAGTTTTATTCGGTAGAGGGTTTTACCATCAACTTTAATAGATTCGTCTGTGAGTTTATATTCGGTCATAAGATTTTTTTTTTGATTGTTGTTTTACTTATTTATCAATGTTTGTTTTTTTGTTATTAAACAATATAAACATAAGTCTATTGAATGTCAATAGGTTAGTAAAAATAAAAAAACCTAAGAGTCTTAGGTTTCCAAATATTGAATTTACTTATAAACAGACATTAAGAAACCTTTTCGTTTCCAAGGACCCGAGTATTTCCAGAGACATTAGCCTTTCCAGAGACCTTAGAACCTTCATAGACCTTAGCATAATCAAAGACCTTAGCCTTTCCAGAGACCTTAGCCTTTTCAAAGACCCTTGCTTCATCATAGACCTTTGCTTCATCAAAGACCTGGGCATCTCCAAAGACCTGGGATTTATCATAGATCTCAGCATAACCAAAAACCTTAGCTTTCCCAAAGACCTTTGCTTCATCATAGATCTGAGAAGCTCCATATACCTGGGCATTTCCATAGACCTTTGTTTCTCCCGAGACCCAGGCATTATCAGAGACCTTAGCATTTTCGAGAACCTCAGCATTTCCAGAAACCCGAGCTTTTCCAGAGACCTTAGCATTATCAAAGACCTTAGCATATCCAAAGACCCTAGCATTATTAGTAACTACAGCTTTTCCATAGACTTTTGCTTTATCATAGACAAAAGCATTTCCAGTAAGGTTCTTGGTAGATTCAATGTAACCACCTTTTGTACCTTCACGGCCATGGACCATGTGGTTTTTTGTAAGCTCGATTCGGTAGAGGGTTTTACCATCAACTTTAATAGATTCGTCTGTGAGTTTATATTCGGTCATAAGATTTTTTTTTGATTGTTGTTTTGTTTATTAAACAATATAAACAAAAGTCTATTGAATGTCAATAGGTTAGTAAAAATAAAAAAAACCTAAGAGTATCAGTCTTAGGTTTCTCAAACATTGAATTTACTTATAAAGAAACCTTATCGTTTCCAGAGACCTCAGTATTTCCCGAGACATTAGCCTTTCCAGAGACCCTAGCCTTTCCAAAGACCCTAGCATTTCCAGAGACCCTTGCATTTCCAGAGACCCTTGCTTCATCATAGACCATTGCTTCTCCAGAGATCTGAGCCTTTTCAGAGATCTGAGACTTTTGAGAGACCTTAGCATATCCAAA
>Ga0306898_1000256_pt1 | contig 21996 bp, 26 predicted proteins | sample AntRauMFilla1564_FD_190424 | JGI IMG/M metagenome (GOLD analysis project Ga0306898, IMG submission 190424) | Saline lake microbial communities from Rauer Islands, Antarctica - Metagenome Filla 1 #564 (v2) (version 2) | ecosystem: Environmental > Aquatic > Non-marine Saline and Alkaline > Saline ...
AGATGATTCATATAATTCCTCACCCATTGCTTGCGAACAAGCGCTACAAGCAATGCAAGAACTGTCTCATAGTAAGCGCAAAATTGTGGTGCTTGGCGACATGCTAGAGCTAGGCAAGTACTCCTCAGACGAACATAAACGGATTGGAGGTCTAGTGGCTAAGTCTGCTGATATTCTCTTTACCGTTGGTATACGAGCTCGTTATTTTGCTGAAGGAGCATTGGCAGGGGGTATGTCAGAAAAACATATTTTTCAATATGATGAAGCGGGCCGGGCTGGAAGAGAACTGCAGTCGCTACTTAATCCAGGCGACTTTGTGCTGGTTAAAGCCTCGCAAAGCATTCGCGCCGAAAGGATAGTGGAGGAGGTAATGGCCGAACCGGGCAGAGTAGCAGAACTGCTGGTCAGGCAAGATGCAGAGTGGAAAAACCGCTAAGATACGTATGTGCTATTTTTTATAAATATGTCATAATAAACGCATGAAAAAATATTTACTTGTATCGATTGGTTTGTTTGCCGTATTTATACTCTCGTCAGCAACTCCAGCTACGGTTTCGGCCCAATCAAATGCCTTGGCATATACACCACGAACTGAAGCAGAAAAGGTCGCCTATTTATACGGAAGAATTTCTCAGCTGTTAGAAATCCAAGCACAACTGCGAAATGGCGGAAGTATTTCCGCTCTTGGAAATAACCCAGTGGCATTTAACTCAGTTTCGGTACGTACGTACCGTGCTGTCGAGGTGGAAGTAACCAGTGCTGTCTTGCGTGGCGAAGTAAAACTATTTGGTGATGCAACCGCTAGTGCGTGGTTTGAGTACGGAGAAGATAAGAATTTCCTCGACTTGAGATCAAGTAGAAAAAACGTGAGAAACGTGTTCGATAGCGCAGTCCGAGCAAGGGTTTCAAACCTAGAAGAGGAAGAAGTGTACTACTTTAGAATAGTCACCCTTAACAAAGATAAATCAGTCAGTTACGGAGAAATATTTTCGTTCCGAACCGACGAAGATGAGGATAATGATTAAATATCAGTTCTACATACATGCTAGGCACATGGTATCATGTGCCTATTATGTTAGACATTCACACCAAAGCACCACGATTTACTTTGCTAGATGAACACGAAAAAGAGCGCTCCCTAGATGATTATGCTGGCAAGTGGCTGGTTTTGTATTTTTACCCCAAAGACGATACACCTGGCTGCACTGAGAAAGCTTGCACCATTGCTGAGGTATATGATGATTTTGAAAAGATGAATGTTTCAGTTATTGGAGTGAGCAGGGATTCGAGTGCTTCACACAAAAAAGTTTAAGGAGAAATACAATATCTCTTTTACATTATTATCTGATGAGACCACCAAAATGATTCAGTCGTACGGTGCTTGGTCACAAAAATCCATGTTCGGAAAAAAATATATGGGTATAGATCGCGTTACCTACATTATCAATCCCGAAGGAAATATAGCCAAAGCGTATCCAAAAGTAAGTCCAGCAGACCATGCGCTACTTTTACTTAAAGATCTCAAAAACTTGATGCAATAAACGAACGTTTCTAATTCCAAGCGAACGTGGGTGTGTATATGAAACAGCCTGTATAGGCCTTTTGTTTGTATAATGTATGTATGTCTAACGATTCAGGACCATCAAAGAAACTCGTCATAGCGGGAGTAGTTATTTTTATAGTGGTTATTGCGCTCGTGCTGTTTTTGGTTTTTGATGCCGTGAGCCCCAACAGAGAAGAACCAGAAGATCAGTTTTCCAATTTTCCAGTCTCACCTCCAAACGACGTGTTCACCGAACCAACCGTGCAGGTAGTTAGTGACCCTATGCCGATAGGTATCCCTAGACAACAAAACTCGCAAGATGAAATAAGAGACATTTTTGTGTCAGTTGAAACTATTGAGCCGCAAGTAGACCAAGCTGAGTTAGACGCACTGGCCTACTTGAATAGGCAGCCTCGGCCAAGTACTTCCGGAGGCGGCGTTGTTACTTCTGCAGGTCCAGCAGCTACCCAAGAAAGAAAGAGATTGACGCCCGAAGACATCAACGCAGCCCTAGAAGCAAATCCCAATTCTATATTCCTCGATGACCAAATGGCCGAATATTTTAGTGGTTGGAGACCACCACAAGACATCGCTGAATCATTTGCTCAGCTTACACAACAAAGCTGGGCTCTGGAAGACAGGATGGACATGTCTACAATAATTGATACCCGAAATAGCCAGCAAATTATTGATGTCACTGACCAGACCATAAGTAGTTGCGGAGATATCAAAATTGTAGCTGACGCCGATATGTCAGCACCTCAACTTGCAGTCGAGTTGAGTCGAGACAACGCAGCCCTGTGTCTTGGAGAATCAATTACAAGTATGTGCCAACCAACCTCAGTTACAAACGCAGGTATCTCGTACCTAGCAGCCGACTTTGGAACCGGATGTTCAGTTGGTACGATGTTTGGTGGGTTTGCAAACCTATGTAAGATTACCCCTGATCCAACCAAGTTGGGCAAACTAGACAGTAAAGAAATCGGTCGTTTGATTGCAGATTTTTTCGTCGCTCCTACAACAGCTGAATGTAAAGTGTATCGTTATTAAGCGTCAGCTAATAGAGCTGGTAAAATGAATTAACGATAGATAGAAGAGCGACATTTTGTAGCATAATCAGTGGTATTCCAATCAGGAAATACCACTTTTTTGTTTTGTGCCTGCAGACAAACATTCCAATATATACACCAACACTTCCAAAGGCCGCAGCCATAAAGAATAGTTTTCCTTCAGAAATTCTTTTGGCACCGGTTCTTGAAGAGCGTAATTTGTCATAAAGCATAGTCAAAAACGCGATTACATTTAGAGTAATTATTATTGCTATGGTGATACTAACGGGGGACATATGAAAGTGATTATATATAAGAGTATGCTATCTAGTCTTGTTTAAGAAAGACAAGATTTTGTTTAGTAGAAAGTGCTGCAGAGTAGGCATAGCCGTCGTTTTTGTACTTTTTCATTTCCATCACCGAGTGAGCCTTATTTTTTATTAACCAAACTGCCATTTCACCACGCTGCCGCTTGGCATACACAGCAACGATTTTAGTTACACCGTTTTTACGGTTTTTAAACGTCACATCTATTTTTTCATTTGGTATAGCCGTGAAATGTATCGCCTTTGCATATTCGTTGGAGGCTAAGTTAATTATGATCTCATCTTTCTTGAGCTGGCTTTTAAGGTCGCAGGTGAGTAAGTCTCGCCAGTATTCGTAGAGATTTTTGTACTCAGTTCCTTTGTGGGCGAAGCTGAGTTGAGTCTTCATCTCAAGCCGATAGGGTTTAATAAAGGTCAAGGGAGTGAGTAGGCCGTAGAAACCAGAGATGATAAGCACCCGCTTTTCCATAGTATCAAACTCAGCGGCACTAAACGAGTTATTCTCAAATGCAAAATACACGTCGCCCCGAAAGGCAAATATCGCTTGCTTGAAGTTGTAGGTGCCGGCTTGATTTTGCTTTTGTTTGGCAAAATGCGGCGACCAAGTTGCAAAGCGATCGACATTTAAGTCTGCCAAAGCATCTGAAATATGCATCAAAGAACCAAGTTCTTTTACATTGTATGTACGTAGTGCGCCACAGAGCACCCCAGTTTCTGCAATGTATGCAGGTTTAGAGCCTTTGCGGGTATCTGGCGCAGTTGTAAAATCTTGCGTTTTGGCTGGCGAAAGTAGAATCATTAGTATCAGTATACGTCATATTGAAAACTTATTTTAGTGAGTATATTTAGTCTCACTTATTTGCTATAGTGAATATACGTTAATACAAATGAAATTATTTATGGAAACCACTGCACAATACAACACCGCTGCTGTAACTAGGGATGAAACTTCTTTTTTACGCAAGACCTACTTTCACTTACTTGGAGCAGTAGCTGCCTTCATTGGTGTACAAATAGTGTTCTTTCAAACTGGCATAACCTATGCTCTGGCGCCGATCATGGCTAGTAACTGGCTGATAGTGCTCGGAGGATTCATGGTGCTTGGTTGGCTATCAAGCTATTTCACTCGCAAGCAAAGTACTCCTGCCATGCAGTACGTAGAAATGGGCGTTACGATTCTTCTGCAGGCTCTGATCTTTATCCCACTGCTCGCTTACGCTGTGTTGTTTTCAGATGTCTCAGTCCTATCTTCGGCAGTTACGGTTACACTTATTGTATTTGGAGTGATGACGGCCGTAGTAGCGTATTCTGGAAAGAGCTTTACGTTTTTGGGTCCATTTTTGGCAGTCATCGGTATTGTGGCACTACTAGCTATTGTTGGTTCGGTGTTATTTAGTGTCACGCTTGGCTTCTACTTCTCGCTGGCGATGGTGGCGTTTGCCGCCGGAGTGGTGTTGTACCAAACGTCAAAGGTATTACACGATTATGGTCCAGGTCAAGAAGTGACAGCTGCCACCGGACTCTTTGCCTCAGTAGCACTATTGTTCTACTACGTGCTTTCTACTTTTATCAACCGCAACTAAGTATTGAGGGAATAGTACGAATAATAAAAGACGCAACCTAGTTGCGTCTTTTATTATTCTTGCACCTGTGTAGAATTCAGTAGTTCGGCAGATAGTTCGGCAATCCCAATGCCGGTCTTGGACGAATAAGGGAAGAGTCGGTGGCCTGGCAATTGGTCACCCAAGTGTTTGATTTGATTGCGGTATTGTGATTTCTTGATTTTGTCTACTTTGTTGGCCACGATAATGACGTCTTTACCAGTTTTTTCTAGTTCACCCAGGATGCCCAGGTCGTCTTTGGTAGGACCTACGACCGAATCAATGAGCAAAACTACCCTAGGATTATGCTCAGAGCGGAACAAATACCAGTAAATTAGCTGACTCAATTTTTCTAGTGCTCGACCACCAGCTTTGGCATATCCATAGCCTGGTAAGTCCATAAAATAATGGGTGCCGTTTATCAAAAATACATTAATTTCTTTGGTGCGCCCTGGAGTCTTACTAGTAATAGCCAGCTTCTTTGATCCAGTCAAAGAATTAAGCAGGCTTGATTTGCCTGCATTGGAACGTCCGATAAAAGCGATTTGGGGCGTGCCGTCTTCGAGAATCTCATTATCTCCCACCACACCACGCATAAATTTAGCTGAGGTAATCTTCATGTCCAAATCCTACCAATAAAACTAAAAAATAGCGACCAAATGCGTAGTCTGTTACCCGATATCCTTAAATTCTGGTGATACCTGCTCTGACTCTAGTAAACAATATGACGTGTATCCAGCTTCTGTTAGTTCGTTGAGTTGATTTTTCATGTTCTTTTTTCTTTTGTGTAGGGAAGTCACACCAGGGTTTTCTGCCCTGAGTTGTTGAGTTAGTGAAAGGGCAAAATCAGTTGGTACGACAGCAGCATCGTACAGAACCGCGCGCTTACTTTGCTTGTGTACCAAGGTGGAGCCCCGTTCTTCCAGCAAAGACATGATTCGCTCAAACCCAATCGAGAACCCACACGCAGGGACATCAGAACTCAGGTACTTACCAATCATCTTGTCGTAGCGTCCACCTCCAGCGATAGAACCAGGGAAATCTTTGTCAGTAATTTCGAAGATGGGACCAGTGTAGTAACCCATGCCGCGAACCAAGGTTGGGTCAAATACCACAGTACAGTCGCTGGCAGAAAGCTTTTCGACGGAATCTATGATTTCGGTGAGCTGAGTTATTGCGTCAGTGTCTACTTCTGCCGGCATCAAATTTAGCAGGGCAGTGTTGTCTGTTTGGGTACTGATGTTGCGCAAAAAGTGCATCATTTTTTCTACTGTTTCTGGTTGCGAACTTTTTTCTGATAATTCGGTCGCCACGCCATCGAGGCCAACTTTGTCCAGCTTATCGATAATGATAAAGACTGTTTCTAATTCGCCTTCTGTATAGCCACATGAATAAGCAATTCCTTTGAGAATACGACGATCATTTATGCGAACAGTAAAGCCTTCAAAACCAATGCTCGCCAAGACGTCCGTTGTTGCCAGGAGCAGTTCACGCTCAGCTATAGTGCTCTCTTCGCCTATAATATCGATGTCACACTGGGTAAACTGCCGATAGCGGCCTTTTTGCGGCCGTTCAGCTCGAAAGACGCTTCCAATTTGGAATACTTTGGCAGGAGAGGGGAGCTGGGCGTGATTGTTGGCGTAGTAACGGGTAAGCGGAACCGTCAGGTCGAATCGTAGTCCGCCGTCCACTAAATCGTGTTGTGCATCAGTCTCCTTAATATCTTTCAAGGACAGACCCCTTCTCATGATGCCAAAGGTCTGCTTCTCGTTGTCGCCGCCTTCGCCGGTATTAAGAAGTTCACTACGCTCGACAATCGGTGTTTCAATCTCAGAAAACCCATAACTCGTATATACGGTTTTAATCTTCGCAATGACCGCCTGTCGCAAAGCTACCTCACTGGGAAGTAAATCACGCATGCCGCGCATCGGTACCGCTGATTGTTTTTGTGTGTTGTGTTCCATAAATACCCGTGGTTAGTAGTAATATATCGCGTCTATTATATTACTATTATACCGAACAATGGGTAATAACAACAATTTTAGAAGATGTTTCGCCTCGGTATAGTCCAAATCTCCTTTTCTTGAAGGCTTTTCAGTCGACTATCAGTAAACTCGTTTGCAAATCTAGCCCAGTCATTTACAATGAAGTTATATGACAAATAAACTTTCAAAAGATACTTTAGAAACGAAAAAATGTCTGGTGGTTGTTTCAAGTAAGGAACAAGGCATCATTTACCTAACGACAGAGGGTCGATTGACGCAGATTGAACACGTGGAGGAACATCCTCTGACCCATAGCGACAACGAAGGTTTCTTCGTTCGGTCAGGCAATGGGCAACAGATGGGTTCTGGATCAGTAAAAGAAGTAGATGAGCAGCATAATATAAAACGCTATATCAAGGCTATTGCCGAAGAATTGAATAACGTAGTGACTCACGAAAAACCAGAAGCGATACTACTTTTCGAACCAGAACACCTCAAAGGCTTGGTGGAAGAACATCTCACTAATTCAACCCATATCCCAGTGCAAACCATTGATTTTGGCAACTTTATTCACGAATCACCACAACAGATTAAAGATCGTATTGTGGCTATGATGGAGTCTGACGAACTTGATCCAGCGGACCCAGCGTCTGTTGAGGGAGAAGCTAATGCAGAAGAGAAACGCAAGATTCTAGAAGTAGGCAAGCAGCTTGAAGGAGGATAGCCAAAGTCGCTATACTATAAAAAACTACCAGTAGGGTAGTTTTTTATATACTAAATTTAATTTGTACAAATATATAAAATTGACTATTTGTACACAATTGTTACTATGCAATTGAAGCAACGATTATTATCATAATTTTCTAAAAAAAGCTATGAAAAAAATTGCAATCCTATCTACAAACGGTTTTGAACATTCAGAACTAACCGGACCACAAAAATACTTTATTGACGCTGGACACGAAGTAACGGTCATTTCTCCAGAACCAGAAAGCATCGAGGCGGCCCATGAAGAAGGGTCGGTAGCAGTTGACTTACTGCTGGCTGATGCCAATCCGGCAGACTATGACGCTTTGATTCTTCCCGGTGGACAAGTCAATCCAGACATCTTGCGCATGAATAAACACGCACTGACGTTTATCAAGCATTTTACTGATGCGCAAAAGCCAGTCGCAGCCATCTGTCACGCACCATGGCTTCTTATTGAGGCTGGTGTGGTTTCTGGCAAGCAAATGACCTCGTGGCCATCGCTTAAGACCGACCTTGTCAACGCTGGAGCTATCTGGGTTGATGAAGCAGTCGTTACGACTGGTAACATCGTCACCAGTAGGAACCCAGACGATATTCCTGCCTTCAATGACGCCTTTGCCGCGTTGTTACGCTAAATAGCTTTTGATGGAATATAAAGCACCAGCGGTATGCTGGTGCTTTATTATGGCTTAAAAATAAAGACAGCCCACGCATCACCGAGAAGGCGATAGGTGAGCTGTTATGAGTCAATAGTATTTTTTATCGCTACCGATGAAAATATTTATGTACGCTTTGCTTCCGTCACTATAAATAGAGATTCGCTCAGTGTTATTATGGTCGACGACTTTCGTCCAGTGATCCATTTCTACGTCTTCTATCCTCCAGTTAAACGGCAGAATGACTTCCTGAAGTGAATCGCTATCTTTCTTGGTTCCCGTAAAAGTACAGCCTAATTTTGTTAATTCTGCCTTTCCATCAAATGTATGATGTTTATTTACTTTAGTTGGTAGCCAAATTGTGATACCTGTTACGTTGTCTGGGTCTTCTTTGTTATTAAAAACCTTACTTTCATTACTCATTTAAAGAACTCCTCTTAGGTACTAAGTTCGTTGTTTGTGAATGTCTAGTGTTTTATACACCGTATGGACTGCTTTTGCAATTGAAATACGTAATAAGCGTCACTTGCGGTAATGAATACCCCTAAATACCCCTAATCCCGCAGTTTCCCCGCGAAACTGCGGGATTAGGGGTATTTGATGATATACGTGCCGGTTATACACGGGTTCAGCCACGTAACGTTATTAGCGTTCAAAGCGGCCGATAGAAGGTAATTTCTACCCTTTAGCCGAGGATACAATGGTCTGTAGTACAATAACAGTAATGAAGGAAAACCAATTTGAAACAATCAAACAGCTTGATGAAGATGGGTCCGAATTTTGGTCTTCGCGTGACCTATGTAAGGCGTTAGAATACAAAGACTACCGTAATTTTCTTACCGCTTTGAAGCGGGCCCGAATAGCATGTGCACATAGCGAAGAAATAATCACAGACCATTTCGTTGACACCACCTAAATGGTCGAAACGGGTTCCGGTGCCAAGCGAGAAATCAAAACAGTGTATTTATCGCGATATGCCAGTTATTTGATAGTACAGAATTCTGATTCTACAAAGATGGTAGTAGCCAAAGGGCAAACCTATTTTGCGATTCAGACGCGCCGCCAAGAAAACTCTGATAATCTAGTAGAAGACAACAAACGTGTTTTCTTGCGGGAAGAGATGAAAAAACATAATACAAATCTCGCTAAAACAGCCAAAAGTGCCGGCGTGCAGAAATACGCCATTTTTCAAAATGAAGGATATAAAGGTCTCTATGGTGGGCTAATTAGTCAGGAAGTACACAAAAAGAAAGGGCTAAAGGACTCAGAGCAAATACTCGACCATATGAATAGCGAGGAGTTGGCTGCAAATCTCTTTCGTGCCACCCAGACCGAAGCAAAGATAAAGCGTGAGAACATCAAAGGTGAGAAAAACGCCAATGCTGTTCATTTCGAAGTCGGGCATAAGGTGCGTAATACGATTAGAAACATAGGTGGTACTATGCCAGAGAATCTACCAAAAGTAGACAGCGTAGACAAAGCCAAGATCCGAATAGAAAAAGAGGAAAAGAAAAAGCTCGGTACTCAGGATTTATTTTAAAATATAACTTTCCTTTTCTAAAAAAAGTAAAGTGTTACTTCTCAATGAAGTACGTGCTCGGAAGTCGCTTTATCGTCCATATGATTTGATGACGTTTCGTACCACTGCTTTTACTTTTAGGTATTCTTCTGGCTTCATGTCTTCCATTTCACTATTGGCAGGTTTGAGATAAGGTTTTTGATCCTTGTCTTTAAAAATATACTTGACCGTCTCTTCACCATCAATCTCGGCGATGACGATGTCACCGACTTTCCATTTGTCCGTGCTCTCTACGAGCAAGATATCGTTTTCAAAAATACCAGCGTCTATCATGCTGTCTCCTTGCACTTTGAACAATCTAGCCTGTTCCAAATCTACCGAAATAAGTTCTGCCAACGTCATAGCTTCGGCTTCCGCAGAGTCGGGGAAGCCAACAGTCTTGCCTGCATGCATCATCCCCAAGAAAGGAATAGGTGTTTCTGCTCGTCTGAGCATTTGAATGGTGCCGTTGTCTGCCACTCGCAAAAAACCTTCTTTTACTAACTTCTTTATTAAATAGTGCGCCGAACTCTTTGACCGGTAGCTAAATATAGTACACACCTCATCGTAAGAAGGGGAGCGCCCCCGCAACTGGGTAAAGCGATATATCTTATTGAATTTTGCCTGATTAGTCATACAGCTATTCTATCGAACGTTCGTTCGATAGTCAATCCATAAGAGCAGTACGACTGTGTATTACGCTGGAGGTGGTAGTGATGTGAGCCGAGTCGTGATGGAACCAAAATGATACCTTGCCCTGTAAGGCTTTTGTGAGAATTCAAAGTAAATCGTTAACGACCCTTCTCGAGATAAGCAAAAAGTGACAAAAGTGACACTTTTTACACAGATTCAGTATTGCACGATAGTGTCACTATTTTTGTGAATCCTTAATCCTTTTCGATAATTCAATGAGTTTGTTACGATCTGCCATCGGACCACCAGCTGATGAGATCCACCCTTCATAATTATCAAACCAATGCTCGACGTCAGATAGATATTGTTTCCATTCGCCTCGCTTCATATGCTTCGTACCGTGCATTGGTACTAGCTTGATATGGGCATGGTCAATGCCAGTTCCTTCCATAATTAAACCAACACGTCCCACATCCTCGTAAAAGTTTTCTAGAATTGCGGCTACTGTTTTAGCTGCAAGAATGAAATCTTGTAGCTCATCATCAGGCATTTTTAATATGTCGCTACCATGATGCTGTTTAGGTACGACTAAACTAAATCCATCCGTATTCGGATCTATTGAAAGAAATGCAACATGTTTATCATCTTGCCAGAAAATTGCTTCTGGATCATTTTTAGCAATAATGTCACAAAACACACATTTATCATCTTCGGTTGTTGGATTATATTCGCCCATTGTCTACATTTCAGATTTTAACTTTCGGTTTGAGATTTCTGTTTTGATACACTTTTGTAACTCGTCGATCTTTACGGCACCAACTTTACCAATATCGCGACTCTCTACAGTTACAGTACTGGTACTCATCTCCTCATCACCAATAACTAGTATATATGGGGTTTTCTGAACCTTTGCTTCACGAATACGCTTACCAAAAGAATCATTGTTTTTTAAGACCTTGATACGTATATCATCTCCAATCAGAGCTTTTGCCACATCTTCCGCATAAGATATATGTTTTTCTGCGATAGGCACAATGGCAATTTGTACAGGTGACAACCATAGAGGAAAGTTTCCCGCAAAGTGTTCAATCATCACACCCATAAATCTTTCAATCGATCCCGAGATTGCTCGGTGTATCACGACAGGTCTTTCTTTCTCTCCTTTCTCATTGGTATAAGTAAGGTTAAACTTCTCAGGTAAATTAAAATCACATTGTATCGTCGCCAATTGCCACTCTCGTCCTATTGCATCTTTGAACATGAAGTCAAGTTTTGGACCGTAAAAAGCGGCCTCTCCTTCAACACGCTTGTAGTTCAATTTATTTAAGTCAGCGGCTTCCTGAAGTGCTTTTTCTGCCTGCTCCCACACCTTGTCATCACCAAGGTACATTCCATCATCATCACGTACAGAAAGACTCACCCAATAATTATCTAGAAGACCCATGGTTTCATAAAACGTCCGTATGATACCAACAATGGTTGACACTTCTTCAGTAATTTGAGAAGTGCGACAAAATAAATGACCATCATCTTGTGTAATCGCTCTTACTCGTGTAAGTCCAGACAGTTGACCTGATTTCTCGTAACGATATACAGTTGCCGGCTCGAAGTACCTCACCGGCATATCGCGATAAGAAAACTGATTGTCAGCAAAAATTTGCATGTGATGTGGACAGTTCATTGGCTTTAAGGCAAATTTCTCTTCTCCACCCTGGACCCTGAAGAGCTCGTCACCAAACTTCTCTGCATGACCACTCGTTTCATATAGAGATAAGTTGGTAATATGAGGGGTCCAAACCCTAGAGTAGCCATTATGTTTATGCAAGTCCCAAAGATAATTTTCTATCTCTTGGCGTAAAATCATTCCATTAGGTTTCAGGAGAGGTAAACCAGAGCCTACTAAAGGCGAGATTGTGAATAAATCAAGATCTGCGCCAAGTTTACGATGGTCTCTCTTTTTTGCTTCTACAATTTGTTTCTCATAATTCTCAAGTTCTTCTTTTGAATCAAAAGCAATTCCGTAAATACGAGTAAGCATTGGTTTTTTTTCGTCTCCTCTCCAATATGCCCCTGCAATTTTATCAAGCTTAAAGGCGTCCATAGCGATTTCTTCTTTTGGATTTTCTGAGTGTCCACCTCTACAAAGATCAGTAAAACCACCACACGTATAGAGCGTGATTGATTCTCCCTTGGATTCTATTTCATCAATGAGTTCTAGTTTAAACTGATTTTCTTTAAAAACTTCTCGAGCTTGTTCAGCAGACACCTCCTCATGTGAAAACTCGGTCCATTTATTAATCATTTTCTTCATCTGTTTCTGGATACTTTTTAAGTCTGCGTCTCCAGGAGTTTCACTATCACCGAAATCGATATCGTAGTAGAAGCCGTTATCAACGGCTGGTCCCAATGTAAGCTTAGCGTGTGGGTACTTTTCTAATACTGCCGCAGCAAGTAAATGTGCCAGTGTGTGTCGTTTACTTTGTAATGATTCTGTCATAAATTTTAAATAAAAAATGCCCGAGTAAAAATTCAAAAGAATTTGAATTTTTACTCGGGCGATCTTGTAACCGCGGTCCCACCGAGTTTCCGCATGGTGTTCCAGTGCGGCACTTGTTAATTCAGATTAAGGAAAGTAAATTTCCGAACAAATTATATAGTCTGACGATTGGTAGTCGCCATAATCTCTGATTACTATATTATAGATTTATATATATAAATGTCAATTAACTTTACATTACAAATATCTATAGTACTGTTTCCAAGAGAAGTAACAATGTGAGGATATGAAATGAAACAGTTCCATGTACTTATGCAACATGAAATACCTAGTCTCGCATTAGGTAAACCTAAAGTCAGCGACGATCACAAACTAGAATACACGAATCCTGATCAGCCGTTTGTACTAAAGATAGAATACATGACTATGCGCTCAGGAATCATGATTTGGGATTTACGTGTAAATGAAACACTACGAAACCAAGGTATAGGGAGTAGTGTTGTCAAAGTTCTAAAACAAATCTGCACTGAAGAAAACCTTTCATTTCTGGCAGCTTACAGAATACTCAAAACAGCAACGGATTTCTGGAAAATGCAAGACTTTGAAGTGATTGGCCATCAAAAAGATGCAGTTTGGAGACCTGTCAAATCCTAGGGTCAGCGCAAACTGTGCTGACCCTAAACATTTTATATATGGCACAACTATCTATCTACAGGTCTGAAAGCAACACAAGCAATAAAATTATCTTTGGGCTTCAAGATTTTAAAACCCCAACCAGTCAAATGTTTTCCAGTTTTTCTGTCATATAGGTAAATAATCTGATCTCTGTAGACAACCTCTATTTTTCCTAATCCATCCACACCTATACCAATTCCTTTTAAATAAGATTCTTTGACGACCCAAGATTTAAAGAACAACTCAGTCCTTTTGTCTCCACCCAAAGAAAAAAGAAACTCTTGTTCAGATGTAGAAAAAAACTTCTTAATTATAAGATCATTACTTTTTACGGTATCGATATATTCTAAATCGATACCAAGCTCATGTTCTAGACTAAAAGCAAAAATAGAAATATTCCTTGAGTGAGATACGTTAAAAAATAGTTCTTTACCAAAGCTGTCTAGCACTTTAGGCTTGCCACTTTTGGAATAATCAAAAACTATATTTTCTGGGTCTATATGTAGGTAAGTTGAAAGAAGAAGTCTCAACACTATTCTTGAAAGATGATACTGTCTTTTCTTTTGAGTATTTTTAATCGTTTTTACTCTTTGTTTCTCGTCATCAGAAAGAACATCAGGCAAACTATCAGCCATCGAATCAAGTTCATTTAGATCGATATATTTGACTTCAAAATTTTTTGTGGATAAAGATTTTTTTTCAGAAAGATTCTTTACATATTTAAATATTTCCATACTTACTTATTTTAAGCTACAAACAAAACGCACTCTCAAACTATTTACACTTTCATCATAACTTAATATTTTCATACCAGATTCATTGATAATCTGTTCGTACTGTTTTTTAGATACAAGATACTGAACATGTTTTTCCGAAACCCCATTTTTAAGGAAAAATTTATGAAGTAGATGTGTTCTTGTTAGGCGATGCTTAATACTAAGCTCCCCCTGTTCTACTATTTTCTCAAGATAATCATTTTTATCAAGTATATTTATAGCTGCTTCAATACTTAATGCATCAAAGTAAAAAATACCCTTTGGTGATAACCCCTTTCTAATTTTTTTAAAAACTTTTGGTAGCGAATTAGGGGTGAGATAATTAATGGAATTAAATGCTACCGTTACAATATCTTGGTTAACAATATCTGTTTGCTCTAGACTTTTTGTTCAACTGAAAAATCATCCTGCTTCTTTTTAAGAATACGCACCATCTCTCCTGATGGTTCTTGACATAAAATATGTGCGGAGGGCCATCTTGTTTTTAGAGCAGCTGCCATATTGCCAGTGACTGACGCTAAGTCACTAATTAATCGCGGTTCCAATTCAATAAAAGGTTCTATCAACTGAATAACAGCCATATAAGAAAAACGATCACCTGAGATCGAGGTATCATAATCGTTTGCTATAAGATCAAAAATTGCCATCTTTCAATTTAATTCTAAACTGGTCAACTTGACAAGCCTCAGACACTTCTTGCTTCCATGAATGGTCACCTCCCTGATAGTCAACAAATTCAGTACCAAAATGATCATGTAAAATTTCAGGAAGTGTAGATACTGTGTATCTAAAACCATACTGCATTAAGGACTTGCCGTGTTTGTGATTAACATTTATTGCAATAACAGAAACGGTCGCCCAATTTTTGTATATGTGTGCTAAAAACTTTACTGCACTATCTTTTTCCACTATAAGGTCTCCAACTATACTAATTACTCCTGGTATATCAGAGGTGAAAAGACGAATATACTTTCGCAGTTTTTGATCTATCGTGAACTTAGATTTTTTTTCCTTCTTAGCAAACATTGCGATGCTATCTTCCAGTACTGCAGACACCTGGTTTTTTGAAGGTTTCTCAAATAACTCCCATTCTACACAAAGTTCATCAAACGCTTTTTTTGACCTATACAAATTTCTTTCTGACCAATGTGCATGACCTTTAATATCATCACCTAGAGCTACAACAACTCTAGTGCCAGTTTTCTCATACTTATCAATTAATAAATCTTGTTGAAGATTACAAGTAAGTTTATTTTCAACATTCAGTAAAATTGGATTTATATTGAAATTTTTCAAGACTGACAAAAAAGTATCTGGCGAATAAAAATCGATTAATATAGGTGGGAAATTGAGTTCACTTGTTCCAAACCAATTATAAACATGACCATTCCAACAAAGAGGTATTATAAAACTTGGATTTTTCAGATTGTCATAGATGAAAAATGGTTTTGAATTAAATAATGATGAATAAAATACCCTAAAATCAAAACTATCAGTGACCCCCGTAGAGCCCTGGATTTTGGTCAATCTAAGCCAGAGTCGAGAGCACTGCTCTAAATCACTTGTCGTATGTATTTTTTCTGTGTTACTCACCATACCTCTTTAATTCCCACTCAGTTACGACCTTATCAAACTCGTTTTGTTCATTGGAAGGTACCCCAAATCTAAGACACCTTTTCTAAGTCCTTCAATAATACACCAGCTTGGTGTTTCTCTGCAAACACCGCAGGTGGCATCCTCAATGCAGAGTGTATCCTCCGCTGATTATAGTACCCAATAGTCTGATAAATAGCAGCGACCAGCTCACCAAGAGTGTCATATCTATTAGGGTCACCAAGATCCAACTTAAACCCTTTATAAAAGGACTCTTGATATCCATTCTCCCACGGAGAACCAGGAGCACTCATAGACTGCTGTATTTTGAGTGACTGTACCAAAAGTGTATAGTCTGCGCTCGTGTACTCACTACCTTGGTCTGAATGAATAATCCGTGGTGGTGCTCGGTGGAGTATTGCTGATGACAGAGCATTCAATACCAGCTGTGTTGCGTGGGTATTCAAGATAGACACACTAACAATCTCTCGACTAAACACATCTAAGACTGTGGCAACATACAACCACTTTCCATGGTACTTCAAGTATGTGAAGTCACTTGCATATATATCACCGATACCTCGTGGCTCCTCACTCATCAAATAGTTCGGAAACACACTGCTTTTAGGCTTTGTATACACTCTGGGAGTGGTTCTGCGGTATGGTTTGATACCAAACAGCTTCATCACTCTGAGGACTCGTTTCTTGTTGATACCAAGGTGTATCGCTAGGCGCTTATGCCCATAACTTGGGTGGTCACGAAGTGCTGTTTCAATGAGTTGTTTGGTGTACCAGTCTTTGGCAGGTTGTCTGGGTTGGTAGTACTGATGACTCCGAGAGATTCCAATCAGTTCACCACCAGCTCTCACATTCTTGAGGACCCCTTTTTAGCCTCTACCGACATTTTAATCGTGAGGTCACCGATGATTTGTTTGAGTTGGTCATTCTCCTTTTTGAGTTTGTTGTGTTCCAGGACGCTAACTACTCCTTTGGCTTTAGTTCCCAGCCAGTTGTATATCGTGCCTGTATGAATACCGTACTGATTGGCTGCATCCATAACGCTGATTCCATCGTTTTTAATCTTGCTGAGTATCTCGTCTTTGATTTCCTTTGTTACTCTAAATCCTTTCTTTGCCATATTCTTTGTATTAGTTAGATAATAATACTTAGAATTGTTGTCTTATGATAGGGGTACCTTTCAACCTTTCATACTATGGAAGATTTGAATTTCCTAAGGATTCTGGTCTTTGGTATGAAGGCATACATACACCGCTCATTACAAAAGAGTTATTTGACCAGACTAGAAGTTCTATTAAGTTACAAGTGACCAAATCACAAGGTAAAGAGTTTGCTTTCACTCGGATTATGAAATGTGGAGTATGTGGCTCAGGTATTACTGCTGATGAGAAATTTAAGAAGCTTAAAGCTGGTGGGGTGAACAGGCATGTGTATTATCGTTGTACTAAGTCTAAAGACAGGAAATGCAAAAATAAAGCTTTAAATGAAACTGATCTAATAGATGAGCTAACGAAAATGTTCGACACTCTGAGTCTAGATAAGGTTAAATTAAATACTAAGTTAGACGACGAGATACAAAAGTTCAAAAAGCTACAAGCAATGTTTTTGGGAAAGAAAAAGACAGAAAAAATTGAGTCAGTTGATCTTAGGGATTACGCTAAGTTTGTATTAAGAGAAGGTTCTATTTTGGAACAGAGGTCAGTGCTTGGATGTGTAAGTAGTAATCTTACATTAAGAGACAGCACAATTATTTTGTAGTCATTGATTTTATTTTTACATTCAATCTCTTGTCCTGAGTCTGCTTTCTAATTTCTGATGAATCCAGTGTATTAGCAACTCGATCTGCATATGTCCACGTATTAGGACCACCCGGCCTTAAATATTTTGGAAAATGTTTGGGGATACTCTGTTCTTTTACTTTAGCTATAGTTTGGCTATTTTTTACCCCAGCTCGCATTCGCTTTTGATGTCGTGCTATCGCTTTGTGTCGTAAATAAAACCTACTGCCATCAAAAGTGATTCCTAAGTAACTTAGATGTGAGGGATTACCAGTTTCTACGTCCTGGGCACTTAGAAAACCATCCACTTCTTCGAATGAAGTGAGCTCGGTCTTCTTTGTATTAATTTTTAGATTTAACTTTTCTCTGAGAAACTTTTCAGCGTAAGTACAAATATCGTCAACTTTGTCTTTTGGAACCACCATCAATATATCGTCTGAGTATCTCAAGTAGAGTCCGCTACATTCATCAATTTTCTTTTTGACAGCAACATCAAATGGCAACATCGATACATTAGATAGAGTACAGCTGATAGATGAACCCTGAGGAATGCCTTGTGCTAATAAGGGATTGCGCTTCAACAATCCCTTTTCAGCAATTTTGTGCCGGAAAGTTTTTCCGTCACAGATTCTAGCCATTTTCCGCTCATCATATTTTTTGAAACCGAGATGTTTTCTCAAGTGTCTAAGCTCCACATAGCGGAATTTGGTTACATACTTAAAAATATTGTAATGGTCTGCTGGCAACTTGTTCACACCTAACATTGATTGCCAACCTTCTTTTAGTTTTTCGTGATCAACTTTCTGAAAAAACTTTTCTACATCCAACGCAACCGCTACATAATCCGGATTCTGTTTAACGAAGTCAGCAACCGTTTTTACATGATCGTATGTACTCATCCCGTCACCAACAGACCGATAGGCTATGACAGTATTTTCAAGCCCTAGCTGATGTAGTACCAACTCGTATTTTGTTGTGAGTTGAAAAGAATACAAAGATAAAATAAGCGCATCCTTATGCGCACTATAATCAATAGGTCGTTCCTTAAGCTCGATACGAGTTTTGTAGGGAGACCCAGGTGGCTGCTTTTTATAATGCTTTTTACGCTGTACATTCCTAATAAAAGGGTAGAAGGTATGGGCAGCAACTTTCTTACTATTAAAAACGGTATTAAGTAGACTAGAGCGTATTTCATTGATTCTATTATCAAAATGCAAATACCGTCGCTTAGCACGACGTCCTTTCTTGGGCTCAATCTTTTCTTTCTCTTTGTTGAGCCATAACGCCTGGGCTTCAGTTAATGTTTTCATTGTGAGGTGTACAGAGAACACGAAGATCATGTGCTTTGTACACCCCGCATATTCTAGGAGTTTCGGTGTCCATTCAGATAATGTCTGTCGAATAGGGGGCTATTGATGCCATTCATGCTTTTGCTAAGCATCCGAACGATTGTACATAAACTTTAATGCTATGATTATTATCACAACTATAAGCCTGATTCGTGCCCTTCCGGCTGAGTGCCGTAAGTGGATACGAGTTGAACTGAGCTATTGGCTGACATTAATGACGGCTAATAGTCAGTGCTGTTTGGGCTCATTGACTGAGATTAACATAGACCTCCAGCACCCAAGGTGCTGGATATATCTCACGGTGGCGTAGGTTCCATGATGACTCCTGTATTATACTAAATTTGTTGACAGCACACAAAAACAGCCTCAAATGAGGCTGTTTTTGTGTGCTGGTTTGAACCCTTCTCGAGTGCTCGAACTAGCTCTCTAATTGGTGATCCCACGGGGAATCGAACCCCGATTGCAGGAATGAGAATCCTGTGTCCTAGCCGTTAGACGATGGGACCATGTCTTTGCTTCGGTGCAATACTAGCAAATTTATTGATAAATCAAAAGGGACAAGCTGTTGGGCTTTTTGCCGGTCTAGATTAAAAAGTAAAGTCCGCCTATGAGTATTAAAAACGCGTGTATCTTGAAGACAAATTTCTTTTCATTAAAGAAAAAGTGTCCAGACATAATCGACCATAAGACAGAGGTGGTGCGCTTGGCTGCTACTACGACGGAGCTGGCACCAAACAAAAAAGCAAAACTAATGAGTACGGATGCAATACCGATTGAGAATGATTGTATTAGTACCCGAGGCCGTCTGAGATGGCGCAGGGGATTTTTCTTGGTGGTGTAGAGAGTGGCGCAAAATAGGTATACAATTAGAATAGCAGACATGGTGAGTTGTTCGCCAGCTACTGAGTTGTAGTTTGTGATGTGATACTTGTAGATTGAAATTGTCCCAGCCGCCAGAACTGCACTACCGATCACGTACCACATGCCAATCTTTTCGAGAATACTGCTTGAAGCTAGGTATAGGGTTGTGAGCAAAATAATACCAATACCAATGAGTTCGTAGGTGGTTATGTCATAACCCAAAAATAGGTCGATAACGAGTAGGAGCGGAATAGTGATCATCCTTAAAAAAGAAAAGGTGGTTCTACTAGCTAGGGTAACTCCTTTTAATACTAGGTGAAGAATCAGGATTTCTAGTCCGATTCTTAAGATGAAGGTAGGAAGAGATTCTGGGTTGAATACAAAACCACTATTGATACCACCTGGTAAAAAGTCGCTTGGTAGGAAAAACACTAGAATAAAAAGAAAAAAAGTAACCCACAAGGCATTGAGAAATCCCATCCCGAGAATAGTTTCTTTTTGGCTAGCTACTTCTTTCTTGCCAATTGAATAGCCTAATTCTGCAATTAAACTTCCGAGTCCAACTAGTAAGATTGCAAACATAGAAAATAACAAATTAGTAGTACTGGAAAGTAATACTAATTGATGGTGCGCATGGTCTCTTTAATGTCGAAGCGTGGGTTTACCTTTTTGCCGGGGTTGAAGATGTCATCGGGGTCGAAGATGGCTTCGGCGGTAACAAATAACTCGAGCATCTTTTTGCTGAACATTTTGTTCAGGTGGGGCGTACGGATGATACCGTCGTTGTGTTCGCCGCAAATATTTCCGCCGAATTTGACTGCTGCAGAGAAGAACTTCTCGGCCATCTTTTCTACTAGAGCGGGGGTTGTTTTGTTGGTGAAATCTAAGAGGGGATAGAAGTGGAAGTGACCATTGCCCCCGTGTCCATGAACAGCTGCAGTGACGTTGAATTCTTTTAGGAGTGACTTTACTTGCATAAAGAACTTAGAAAGGTTTTCCGGCGGTACGGTCATGTCTTCAAGGAAGGCAGCTGGACGCTTGGTCGGGTCTTGGAACTTCGACAATGTGTAGCTGGCACGACGAATCTGCCAGAGCATTTCGGCTTCGATGGGGTTTTTTACCACGCGAGCTTTGGCTCTTGAGGTACTTATTTTTTGAGCGATTTCTGCGGCTGGAGTCTGAGTAGTGGTTTCTTCATCTATAGTTATAAGGACAGTAAATTCGGGCACCTGGCGACGATACCTGACGTGGTAGGTGGTGTACATCGAAAGCATTATTCGGTAGTAGTCGGTAGTACTGAGTCTTTCTTTGAAGAAACCGGGGTTTTTTAGTGCCAAATCAAAGGTCAGTGCGTCGAATACTTCGATATTGATAGGATTGAACTTTAAGGCAGCGGTGATAGTAGTAGCAGCGTCTTCTAAATTGAAAATAGGGAGTGCTATTAGGGTAGTGTTCTTAGGAATTTCTATTGCCCGCATGGTGATGTGCGTAATGATTCCCACGGTGCCTTGGCTACCGGAGATGAGGCGGGTGAGGTCGAATACTCCTGTACCTTTCATAAACTTAGCTACTCCTTCGGGCATCACATTCCAAAGTGGGTAGCCAGCGCTATTCTTTTTGGTTTTTGGTTTATTTTTCTTGATTTCTTTTTCGTTTTTCTTAATGAGTTCAAAAATCGCGGCAGCGATACGAGCGTGCTCGTGGTCTTGTTTTATTAGTGCTTTGTATTCTCGCAGGGTAAGCGGTTTGATAGTGTAGGTGTGTCCGTCGCTAAGCACTACGTCTAAGGCTTCTATCCAGTCGGCGCAGTGACCGTGACGGAGTGAGTCGGGCCCAGCAGCGTTGTTGGCTACAGAGCCTCCGATACTACAGATGTCTTTTGAGGCTGGGTAAGGAGGCAGATAGAGACCTTGAGCTTTTAGCTTCTTTTCTATGTCACGCCACATAACGCCCGGTTCGCAGGTGAAGGTGATTTTGCTTTTCTTTTTGACAATATCGCCGATTTTATTCAAATGTGCGCAAGCGTCTATGACGACAGAGTCGGTAAGCGAGCCACCACCAAGTCCAGTGCCAGCCGCACGCGGAGTGAGTGAAAGGGAACTGAATCGTCTAGTCTGCTCGGCTACTACCTTGGCAGCGATTTCGACGTCGCGGCGGTTTTTGGGCTGGAGGATAACTTGTGGACGGACACTAAATATACTCTCGTCATAGCTGTAGCTGTCGAGTAATTCTTTTTTGGTAGAGATTCCACCACGGAAGCCGGCTTCCCGAAGCATCTTTTCTAGCAGTAAGTGACCAAGCGGATTCCGCTTGATGGTGAGGGTAGGTTTGATTCGGCGGGCAATAGT